>Ga0070741_10002639_pt1 | contig 47261 bp, 39 predicted proteins | sample Coa_R1_4_FD_66440 | JGI IMG/M metagenome (GOLD analysis project Ga0070741, IMG submission 66440) | Surface soil microbial communities from Centralia Pennsylvania, which are recovering from an underground coalmine fire - Coalmine... | ecosystem: Environmental > Terrestrial > Soil > Unclassified ... | reverse complement strand
AAGAGCGTTTGACCGTGCCCGTGAGGGCAAACTCGTGATGAGTGTAACACAGACAGGAGGAAAGCGCACATTCCCCACCGAGCTAAAGCTCCGGTGTCCCCTTTGCGCAGAATTCTATGGGCAACTGAGGGCGGCATAAAGTTGTCATGCGCCGGGCCAGTCAGTCGGCGCGGGCATCCCGGCTGAAACGAGCAGACCATCCAGGCTTGGCAGACGACGGACTGGACAGCGCTCAAAAAAGCCAAACGGGAAGGCTACACCCTGGTGTTTGCCGATGAGAGTGGCCTTCGACTGCTGCCGATGCGGGTGTGCACCTGGGCACTGCGTGGGCAAACGCCTCGCTTGAGCGTGCCGTTGAGCCGCCAGCATCTGTCAGTGATGGGCGGCCTCACCCTTGTCGAGGCCAGGATGGCGTCCATTTTCTACGCCACCTGCTGCGCCAGATTACGGGCAAAGTACTGGTCATCTGAGATGGTCTACCCGCTCACCGCAGCCAGCTCGTCAAAGACTTCCTGCGCACTGAAGCGGCTGGACGCTTGTGGCTCGTTGCTCTGCCCGCTTATGCGCCTGACCTCAATCCGATTGAGGCCCTCTGGAACTATCTCAAGCGTTTTGAACTCGCCAATCTTTGCACGCGCTCCCTCGATGAATTACGCTGACATCTACGCAGGGCCATTGAACGCCTCCGCCATCGCAAAACCGTCACCTTAAGCTGTTTTCAGCATCAATTTCACTATCTTTAGTTCTTATCGTCCGGCTCAGTAGCTCCCTTTGTCCGGTTCAGTAAGACCCTGTACCATCCCGCCTCCGTTTGCAACGCCGTAAGGCTCACCAATTGCCGAACCAGGGGGCAGCTTGAAAGTCGGCGCAGGCGGCGTCAGCTTTACAGAATCTTGATGAACCTTGCCGCCAAATAAATATTCCGTTAACGGCCCCTGGGTCTACACTCTGAGCGGCAAGGCCAGTTAACGTACAGGGAGTGATTTCTCTTGAGACCCATTGCCATCTTGTGTGCTGATTCTGACCGGCAGTTGTGCAAGCTGCTGCGTTATGGATTAAGGGGCTATGGCTACCAGGTGATCACCACGACCAAGCCCCAGGACGCCTATACTTTCGCCGCACAAAAAGCGCCCGATTTGATCCTGCTTGACACGGATTTAGGAGCGTCACTCCGGGGATTAGAGGTTTGCCAAAGCCTGCGCGAATGGTACAGCGCGCCTATCATTTTTCTCTCCAATCGGCAAGACAGAAGCACGATCATTGCTGCGCTCAACCTGGGAGCCGATGACTATGTAACCAAACCGTTTCACGTCGATGAACTGGAAGCGCGTATGCGTGCAGTTCTGCGGCGGAGCGCGGTCAGCGCCTCCGACTCGCCGACGGCGGAACTACGTGTCGGGGATTTCGTTCTCAATCTGGCTCAACGCCGTGTTTATCTCTCCGGCAAGGAAATCCATCTTACGGCAACCGAGTACCGTATCCTCCACACCCTGGTCATTAATGCCGGCAAAGTCCTGACCTATAGCGATCTGGTGGCCGATGTCCGGACAAGGCAGAAGACACCACCAGAGCACTACTTGCGCGTTTACGTTAACGCCATCCGCAAAAAGCTCGACGAAAAGGCGGATCAGCCTCGCCTGATTTTCACCGAAAACGGGATCGGCTACCGGTTCGTAGACATCCCGAAGCAAACTTTGAGGGTAGAAACGAGACAGCTATGACAGCTATGAAGCAGCGCATTATGGTACAGATTGCTGACCCTGAATGGACCCGGGAAGCGCTCTATGACGCTTGTATCCTTGCACGCAAGCACTGTGGTGAGGTCGCTCTTGTCAAAATGCTGGCCGTCCAGCATCTGAGTTGGTTGGGGACGTCTGAAGGTTTGATGGGGTTGAGCGAACTGGATCGCGCCGCCATGAAGAACTGTGAAGCCACTGTGGAGGATTACGGGGTCAACTTTTCGAGCCATGTCTTCCAATATTTTAGTTTGCCTGAGGCGGTTGTCGAAGCGGCTGAATACCTCGACGCCGACATCGTGTTCGCAACCTTGCCCAAAAGCCTCGTTCCTCAATGGCATGAATTCCAGATGTGCAAGCTGCGGCATCGCCTGGCAAGGCGACAGCGAGTCCTGGTAGAGCATAAAAGCCCCGTTGCAGAGCGTCCCACAACGAAAACGCTGCCGGCGCGCATTCTGGCGTCGCTGCTGCATCCTCATTCGTGAGCGCACAGGCGCAGTTGCCTTTACGGTCTTACCCCTCAAAGAAACGCCATCTTGATCTGGTTTCGGTTGAATAATCACGGTCAATTTTCGCACCTGGGGAGGTTTGTGCGTATGGACCTGCTGTTCATCGGGCTGACGGCGCTGTTCTTCATTCTGTCCTGGGGCCTGATCAAGGTCTTCGAGAAGGTTTAGGAGGTTGATATGCCATTGCTATACATCATCGGCGGCATCGTCGCTTTGCTGCTGATTTACCTCATTGTGGCTTTACTGAAACCAGAGGTGTTTTAATGACACTCAACGGCATTCTGCAACTTGTCTTCTACGTTGTTGTGCTGCTGCTGCTGACCAAGCCGTTCGGTTTGTATATGGCCCGTGTTTTCGAGAAGCGGCCTGTCTATTTCCTGGATCGTATCCTGGGGCCGGTAGAACGGCTGACCTACCGCCTGTGCGGCGTAAAGCTCGACGACGAAACGGACTGGAAAACCTACGCCAGTGCTATGTTGCTCTTCAACTTCGTGGGCTTTTTAGCCGTCTATATCTTGCAGCGCCTGCAAGCATCGCTGCCGCTCAACCCGCAGCATCTTGGCGCGGTGGCCCCTGACTCGTCATTTAATACGGCTGTCAGCTTTGTCACAAACACCAACTGGCAGGGCTACGGCGGCGAAACGACGATGAGTTATTTGAGTCAGATGCTCGGCCTGACCGTGCAGAACTTCGTCTCGGCAGCGACGGGCATTGCCATATTAGCAGCCTTCATTCGTGGCCTGGCACGGCGCAGCGCCCAGTCCATCGGCAGTTTCTGGGTCGATATGATACGCAGTACGCTGTACATTATGCTGCCGCTGTCGGTGCTTCTGACGCTCATCCTGGTCTCGCAGGGCGTCGTACAGACCTTCAATGGCTACCAGAAAGTACAGTTGGTACAGCCGGTCAGCTACGAAAACCCGGTGCTGGACGCAAGCGGCAAACAGAAGACTGAAACGGTTACGGTTACCGAACAGACCCTGCCCCTTGGCCCGGCGGCTTCGCAGATTGCCGTCAAGCAGCTTGGAACAAACGGTGGTGGCTTCTTCAACGTCAATTCGGCACATCCCTTTGAGAACCCGACACCACTAGCCAATTTCTTCGAGCTGTTGTCGATCCTGCTTATCTCCTCCGGTCTGACCTACACCTTCGGCAAGATGGTCGGCGACACGCGGCAAGGCTGGGCAGTGCTGGCGGCAATGGTCGTAATCTTCGTGGCCTTGCTGGGCGTGGCGACAGTGGCCGAACAAAACGGCAACCCGGCCTTTGCCAAACTCGGCGTTGATCAGAAGGCCAGCGACCTCCAGGCCGGTGGCAATATGGAAGGCAAAGAGACGCGCTTTGGCATCGTCAACTCCACGCTGTGGGCCACTGCCACCACTGGCGCTTCCAATGGTTCGGTCAACTCGATGCTCGATTCGTATACCCCGATTGGCGGTCTCGTGCCGATGTGGCTCATCCAACTGGGGGAGGTCATCTTCGGCGGTGTTGGCTCCGGGCTGTACGGGATGTTGATCTTTGCGATCATTGCCGTCTTTGTGGCGGGGCTGATGGTCGGGCGCACGCCGGAATATCTGGGCAAGAAGATCGAAGCCTTTGAGATGAAGATGTCAGCCATCGCCATCCTGGTTCCACCAGCGGTGGTGCTGATCGGCACGGCAATTGCCGTCGTATCCACCGGGGGTCGGGCGACGATCTGGAACACAACACCGGCCTCGCACGGCTTCAGCGAAGTGTTGTATGCCTTCTCGTCGGCGGGCAACAACAATGGCAGTGCCTTCGCCGGACTGGGCGCAAACACGCTCTTCTACAACACCGCACTGGGCATTGCCATGCTCTTTGCCCGCTACTGGGTGGCGCTGCCTGCGCTGGCAATCGCCGGTTCGCTGGCCCGGAAGAAGGTTGTTCCACCCAGCGCTGGTACGCTGCCCACACACACTGCGCTGTTTGTGATACTGCTCATCGGCGTGATAATCATCGTGGGCGCGCTGACCTTTTTCCCGGCACTGGCTCTGGGGCCAATTGTCGAGCATTTGCAGATGATGTCCTGAAGCCACGGGCTTCCGGTTACTTCGGTAAGGACGTTTGGACACATGAATGCAGAAACCAGAGCAAAGGCCCGCCCGCTGTTCGATCCGCCGATTGTGCGGCGGGCGATCATTGATTCGTTTTGTAAGCTCGATCCACGCCACCAGGTGCGCAACCCGGTCATGTTCGTGGTCGAAGTCGGCAGTGTTTTGACCACACTGCTCTTCGTACAGGCCCTACTGGGTCGGGGTGAAGCCCCGGCGGGGTTCATTCTCACCATCGCGCTGTGGTTGTGGTTCACGGTGCTGTTCGCCAACTTTGCCGAGGCAATGGCCGAAGGGCGCGGCAAGGCGCAGGCCGATGCCCTACGTAAGGCACGGCGGGACGTGATGGCGAAAAAACTGACCAGCCCCAACTACGGCGCCAAATACACGACGGTCAATGCCACGCAGCTTCGGAAGGGCGACGTGGTCCTGGTCGAAGCAGGCGATTTCATCCCCAGTGACGGCACCGTTGTCGAAGGGGTAGCATCTGTGGACGAAAGCGCTATCACGGGCGAGAGCGCGCCGGTCATACGCGAGAGCGGCGGAGATCGCAGCGCGGTGACAGGTGGTACGCGCGTTCTTTCTGACTGGCTGATCGTGGAGATCACCTCAAACCCTGGCGAGACCTTCCTGGATCGGATGATTGACATGGTGGAGGGCGCAAAGCGCCAGAAGACGCCCAACGAAATCGCCCTCAACATCCTGTTGGCCGGGTTCACTATCATCTTCTTGCTGGCGACGGCGACGCTGTTACCCTTTTCACTGTACAGCGTGCAGGCGGGCGGGCAAGGCGCACCGATTACGGTCACCGTACTGGTGGCGCTGCTGGTCTGCCTCATCCCGACGACCATTGGCGGCCTGCTATCGGCCATCGGCATCGCCGGGATGGATCGGATGATCCAGGCCAACGTGATCGCCATGTCGGGGCGAGCGGTGGAAGCGGCGGGCAACGTGGACGTGCTGCTGCTGGATAAGACAGGCACGATTACCCTGGGCAACCGGCAGGCAACCGACTTCATTCCGGCTCCCGGAGTTGATAAGAAGATGCTGGCCGATGTCGCGCAGTTGGCGTCGCTGGCCGACGAGACCCCAGAAGGACGCAGCATCGTCGTTCTGGCGAAAGAAAAGTACGGTATCCGTGAACGCGATGTCCACGCCCTCGGCGCCACTTTCGTGCCCTTCTCCGCACAAACGCGCATGAGCGGTGTCGATATGGATGGCCGCCATATCCGCAAAGGAGCCTCGGACGCCATCGCCGCCTACGTGGATAAGGCGGGCGGCTCCTTCCCGCCTGCGGTCAAAAATGCGGTCGATGATATTGCCCGCCAGGGCGCAACACCGTTGGTGGTAGCTGATGGCAAGCAGGTACTGGGCGTGGTCCAGCTCAAGGATATTGTAAAGGGTGGTATCAAAGAGCGTTTCTCCGAACTGCGCCGGATGGGGATCAAGACTGTGATGATCACCGGCGACAATCCGCTGACCGCGGCTTCGATTGCAGCCGAAGCGGGTGTGGACGACTTCCTGGCGCAGGCGACGCCCGAAACCAAGCTCAAGTTGATCCGCGAGATTCAGCAGGGTGGCAAGCTGGTTGCCATGACGGGCGACGGCACGAACGACGCCCCGGCGTTGGCCCAGGCGGACGTAGCGGTGGCGATGAACACCGGCACACAGGCTGCTAAAGAAGCGGGCAATATGGTTGACCTGGACTCCAACCCGACGAAGCTGATCGAGATCGTCGAAATCGGCAAGCAACTGTTGATGACGCGCGGCGCGCTTACCACGTTCAGCATCGCCAACGACGTGTCGAAGTACTTCGCCATCATCCCGGCGGCCTTCGCCACGACCTATCCGCAGCTTCAGGCACTGAACATCATGGGCCTGAGCACGCCGACGAGCGCTATCCTTTCGGCGGTGATCTTCAACGCCCTGATCATCATTTTCTTGATCCCGCTGGCGCTTCGCGGCGTGCGGTATCGTCCGGTGGGGGCCTCGACTTTGTTGCGGGATAACCTGCTCATCTATGGTCTGGGCGGGCTGCTCGTGCCGTTCATCGGTATCAAACTCATCGACGTCTTGCTCACAGCGCTGGGCCTGGCGGGCAGGTAGAAGAGGAAAATGGCGATGATGAAGCAACTCCGGCCAGCCCTGGTGTCGCTGGCCGTGCTGAGTGTGATAACGGGGCTGTTGTACCCGGCAGTGATGACGCTGATTGCGCAGGTGCTCTTCCCTTACCAGGCCAACGGCAGCCTGATCACCCGGAACGGCAAGGTCGTTGGCTCGGCGCTGATCGGCCAGAACTTCGACGACCCGAAATATTTCTGGGGTCGCCTCTCGGCCACTAACCCTGTCCCTTATACAGCCTTCAATTCCGACAAGCTGACGGGGTCTTCCGGCTCGAACTACGGCCCGCTGAACCCGACGCTACTACAAGCTGTGCGGGCACGGATCGAGGCCCTCAAAGCCGCCGACCCAGGCAACACTGCGCCCATTCCGGTTGATCTGGTGACGGCCTCTGGCAGCGGCCTCGACCCGCAGATCAGCCCGGCGGCAGCCAAATACCAGGTCAACCGCGTGGCGAAGGCCCGTGGGCTGGACCCGGCCAGAGTACAGCAGATTGTTGACCAGTTCACCGAAGGTCGTACCTTTGGCTTGCTGGGCGAACCGCGCGTCAACGTTCTTCAATTGAACCTGGCGCTGGATGCCGAACCAGGCCAAAAGCGGCCTGTGTCGGCAACGGAGGCAGCCACGCCATCGGCGATGGCTTCTCAGTGAAAGCAGAAGCTCATTCAGAGCTGGAAGATAGGGGTAGGCGATTTGCTCTACCCCTTTGTGGCTTATCTGAGTTGAATGTCATCATACATGTGACGAGAAATCAGGGTAGTGTCACGCCATAGGGTGAACTATGAAGCAAGACGAGAACCGACCTGACCCGGATGCCCTGCTTGAAGCGGTACAGCGAGAAGAGTCTCGACAGCAGCGGGGGAAACTCAAGATATTTTTTGGCATGTCGGCGGGTGTTGGCAAGACCTATGCCATGCTTGAGGCTGCGCAACAGCGACTGGCCGAAGGAATTGACGTGGTGATCGGCTATGTTGAAACGCATGGTCGAACTGAGACGGAAGCACTGCTCAAAGGGCTACCGATTATCCCCCGGAAAAAGGTCGAGTACCGAGGGGCAACCTTTGAAGAATTGGACGTGGACGCTGTCCTGGAGCGCAAGCCCCAACTGGTTCTGGTCGATGAATTAGCGCATACAAACGTCGAAGGATCGCGTCACCCCAAGCGTTATCAGGATGTACTCGACCTGCTGGCTTCAGGTATTGATGTATACACAACCGTGAACGTGCAGCACCTGGAAAGCCGGGCCGATGCTGTTGCCCGCATTACGGGAATTATTGTTCATGAAACCGTGCCCGATACGCTGATTGATATTGCCGATGAAATTGAACTCATCGATCTGGAACCCGAAGAACTCCTCAGGCGCCTGGCCGAAGGAAAAGTCTACACCCCAGAGCGCGCCGAACTGGCGGCAAAAAACTTCTTCCGCAAGGGTAACCTGACAGCCCTTCGTGAAATGGCCTTGCGTTTGACGGCTGAACGGGTCGATCAGCAGATGCAAGATTATATGCAGGTCAAGCACATTCAAGGCCCCTGGAAATCGCTGGAACGGCTCATGGTGGCGGTCAGCCCCAGCCCGCTTTCAGAGCGTCTCATCCGCTGGACACGGCGTACAGCCTATACCTTAAAAGCGCCCTGGTTAGCAATCTATGTCGAACCCGCCACGCCCCTGAACGAAACGCAGAAAGCACAACTTGTCCGCAATCTAGCTCTGGTTCGCAAGCTGGGTGGCGAGGTCGTTTCAACGTCCAGCGAAGACCCGGCGCGTGAGATAATACGCATTGCCAAACAGCGCAACGTGACCCAGATTATTGTGGGCAAGCCCGCTCATAACCGCCTACAAGAGTTCCTCGGCGGTGGTGCGATGGTCAACCGCCTGATCCAACTCAGTGGTGACATTGATGTCTACGTGATCAGCGGTGACAAAACAGAAAGTGCTGAACACCCCGTCTTGCCACGTCCGGCAATCCATTCCGGGCGAAACCAATATCTGATAGTGTGTGCGGTGGTGATTGTCGCTATTGGGATCAGTTATGCGTTGGCTCCGCTGGTGGGTTATGTCGAAACCGCTCTCTTCATGCTGTTTGTCATCGTCCTGCTGGGCAACTTCGTAGGGCGTGGCCCGATTCTGCTGGCGGCCACCTTGAGCGCCGTGCTGATCGATCTTCTATTCATCCCGCCCCAATTCTCTTTCAGTATATCTTCCCTGCAACATGGCATGATACTCGGTTTATATTTCTTCATTGCGTTGGTCACGGGCAACTTGACGGCTCGCCTAGCGACACAGAAACGGCTGATGCAGCAGCGGGAAGATAGAACCGCCGCACTTTATCGGATGTCCCGCCACATTGCCGCGGCCACAAACCTTGATGCCCTCTTGAAAATCGCCGTCGAGTACATCTGCACGGTTTTCGATGCAGACGCAGCAATTCTGCTGCCAGATGCCACAGGGAAATTATCCACTGCCCCACATCCAGCCAGCACCCTGAAGATCGATGAAAAAGAGCGGAGTGTTGCCGAATGGGCTTTCGATCACAATCAGCCGGCCGGACGCTTCACTGACACATTACCCAACTCAACTGCTCAATACTTGCCCCTCGCCACGCCCGGTGGTGTTGTCGGTGTACTCGGCATTGGACTGAAGCAGGCGCTCTCTGTGGATCAGGAAGCCTTACTAGAAACATTTGTCAGCCACATCGCCCTGGCGGTTGAACGAGAACTGCTCGACGAAGCCGCGCGTCGAGCAGAAGTCTTGGCGGAGTCGGAACGTCTCTACGCAACTCTGCTCGACTCGGTATCCCACGAACTTCGCTCTCCGCTCATCAAAATCGATCAGGCAGCCAGCGCTCTCCTCGATCCAGATAACCTGTGCAATGCGCAGATCCAGTTGTCCAGCGGGCAAAGTATTAAAGCAGCCAGTAGCCAGTTGAACCAACTGGTCAGCAACCTCCTCAATATGACACGGCTTGAATCAGGCCATTTGCGGCTTGATCTACAGCCCTGCAACATCCAGAAACTCATCAACGACAGCCTTGCGCGTGTTCGGCAAGAATTGATCAATCACGATCTGGTCATCGACGTTGCTCCCAATTTGCCGGAAGTGCCATTGGATTGCGCGCTGATGGAACAGGTCATGGTCAACCTGTTGCAAAATGCCGCACATCACACCCCGCCCGGCGTGCGAGTGCGCGTCACGGCGAAAACGGAGGAATCGGAATTGGTCATCAGCGTGGCAGATCGCGGGCCGGGCCTTCCGCCTGAGGATACGAGCCGGGTGTTCGAGAAGTTTTATCGTGCGCCGCAGACGCAATATCGTGGAACGGGCCTGGGCCTGTCCATTTGCAAGGGAATTGTCGAGGCGCATGGCGGCACGATCTCTGCCGAAAACCGCCCTACGCGGGGCGGCGCGCGGTTTACTATCCGGCTGCCGCTGACTGACAAGGTACAGCGAACACAAGCAGCCTCGTCTGCGAATTCTGCACCCCCGAGCGAGCGGTCCGCAGCGACCAGCAACTCGTGAACGCCTTGTGTGCCGAATTGCTGCGCAGCGTAAGCATAGAGATTGCGCCATCCGAGTTCTCCCACAGCACCCGCAACAGCCTTACATAGTCGAGGTTTTCAAGATGGCCGAGGGGCTTCGGCCATTGAGGACGTCACTGGGCGATTGACCTCCGCTTCATAAACGCGGGAACCAAACGCGGTTATGCTGCGTCAGGAATGAGGAAAGTCGGCGCGGCGCGGTTATTATAAGGCAGCGTGCTCTGCCGTCACTATGATGAGTTGAGGAGGCCGTCAATGTCGCCAACGGGAACATCCATACGGACGGTTGCGTTGGGCCTGGTTCTGGGGCTGATCGCCACCGTGCTGGCCTTTGGGCAGGCTCTGGGATTGGGCTTTACGCTCTATGTCGCCATCCTGATCGCGGTGCTATTGTCATATTCGCGCGTTGAGAAAGTGCGGCCTGTTCGCCGCAACCTGGCGCTGCTCGCGCCGGTGCTGTTCTTCGCGGCCATGTTGGCGCTGCGGGCCGAAGAAACGCTTACCCTTTTGAACCTCGCTGCGCTGATCAGCGCAGCGTTGCTGCTAGTCTACTTCTTCGCCAGCGATAACATCGCGCAGCAAAGCCTGTTCGCCTACCCGATCAAAGCGATGGTCAGCGGTGTTGTGGTCTGGTTTCAGCCCATCAGCGAACTATTGCAGGCCCGCAAGTGGCTGTCCTCGCGGCACGCTGGCTGGCACAGCCTGGCGCCGTTCGCACGGGGCGCGGCGATCACTGTGCCTGTCGTGGCCGTATTCGTCATCCTGTTCAGTTCTGCCGACGAAGTGTTTGCGCGCCTGGTGAGCCACTTGCTCAACACGTTTCTACCCAGGCTGACCGACGATCTGGCCGGGCAGATCGTGTTTTTCACCATTTTTAGCTGGACGGCCATTGGCGGGCTGGCTTTTGCGCTGCTGGATCGCAAGGCCAAGCGCGCGCCAAACCCATCCACCGACACCAGCGCGCCAGCGCCGGAGCCTCCCGCCGCCCCGATCTTCAGCCTGGGCTTCACCGAGACGATGATGCTGCTCGGTGGCGTGGTGATCGTCTTCGCGTCGTTCGTGGTGATCCAGTTCGTATACCTGTTTGGCGGTGAGCGGAACATTGCCAACTTCAGCTACGCCGATTACGTCCATCGCGGCTTTGCCGAACTGGTGGTCGTCGCCGTGCTGACGCTGGGGTTGGCGCTGACATTAAACGTCGTCGCGCTGCGCCGTACCCGCCGCGACACGAACCTGTTTCGGGGCCTGAGCACTGTCCTCGTGCTGCTCACCGGAGTGATCCTAATATCGGCCTTCCAGCGGCTCCGGCTGTACGAACTCGCCTACGGCTTCACGACGCTGCGGCTGGCGATCTACGTTTTCATCGCGTGGCTTGGAGTCCTGTTTGCCGGGTTTACGCTATCCCTGTACTGGACGCCGGCGACAATCAATGTATTCAGCCTGACGGCGCTGATCGCCGTGTTCGGCTTCGTCGCCACGCTGGACGTGTTGAACCCGGACGCCTTCGTGACATGGCAAAACCTGAGCAAAGGCGATATCGACCCGTTGTATCTCTCGACACTCTCCGAGGAAGCCATCCCCGCGCTGATCAAGCTGGTGGACGCGGAGGAGCCAGGATTGCGCGCCATTGTGCGGCACACGCTCTACATTCACCAGCAAACCCTCAAGCAGTATCGAGATAAGCATGATTTCCGCGAGTTCAACCTGGGCCGTGCCAATGCGCTGATCGCGCTGGACAGCGTGCAGGACAGGCTAGTCGGCGAGCAATACCGCGCTGTCAGCCCGACCTATAGCCTCGACAAACTCCAGGCATTTTTGCGTAAAGGCATGACGACCCGCCAGGTCGTCCGACAGTTGGGTGCGCCGCTCTGGTCATACGCTTCGAGCCGCGACTTCTACAGCCGTCGCGGAGAAGATAATTTTGTCGTCGTCTACACACTCGATGACAACCAGCGTCTTGAACTGGATTTCGACACAAAGAACGGGCTTGAATCGATGTGTCTGATGGGCAAGACGGGCGGTTGCCAGGCACTGCCGCTGGCGCAGTAGAGGGGGCCTAACGCGCGACGGTGCTACTTGCCGGCAACATCGATCAGCGAGGATGGAGGACGTTGAAGGTCTGGTGTACAAGGTGATGTTTCCTGTGATCATGAACGTCCTCATTGTAATTCAGATTCCATCCGGCGATTCACTACTGCTCACGGCGGAGCGCGAGATTCTGCGTTATACTATGCATCATCTTACGAGTAAGTAAATGAAGTGAGCATGACCAAAGCCAACCTGACAAGTGACATTCTCGCGGCACTGGTGGCCGCTTCCCCCGAAGGTTTTTTCAAACAGACTGAACTGCATAAATACGCTAACGGTGTTGATCAGCACGCCGCCGTCATTGCGGCTGCTGTCGCCAGCGGCAGGGTCGGGCAGGAAGGTAACGTTGTCTACGACACGGCCCGCCTGACGCCGGAGCAGGTGCGCGAACGCAGTGCCTTGTACAGCGGCACGTTTCCCTCCCTCAAAGCCGATGGCACGCCGGGGATGCACCCCATCGCGTCACGGATGGCAGCCCGTGAGAGCCGCCTGCGGCAGTTGGGCGACCCGGTGCTGAAGCGACTGGTACAGGCTTTCGAGAACACCGCGGGCTATTTGCCCGTTGGCGAAGTCTGCACGAAGCCAGGTGACGAGGGCGCGCTGATGATCTTGCAGGACATGGGCCTGCTCAAGCGCAGCGACGACCTGGTCTTTGATCCCCTGCGCATCACGCGGGGCAGCCTCAAGGAAATCCACCAGCACCAGGTGATCGAGCCGGTGCGCCAGCAGTTGCACGACCTGTTGGCAAGCAAGCCGGGCCAGACCGCAGCCCGTGCCGAACTGGTCGAGCGGTTTGGTGCAAACGTGTTAAAGACTGCCCTGGAATCGAACGAGTTTGCCACCTTTACCGTACCGCTGCCCGTCGGCGTATCGGTCTGGGTGCGGCTGTCGGGAGCCGATGCAGACACGGCCTGGCAGGTCGCTTTCCAGGCCGTTCAGCCCACCGACGACGATTGGCAGCCTGCCCTGGACAAATCCGGCGATGCCCTGCGACCCGACATGCAAGACGGCCTGACCCGCCGCGAAAAGGTGCTGGCCCGCACCTATACGCTGGGGGAGGCGACGACCCGGCTCAAGGTGCGGCAGACGACTTTGCCCAACGCCATTGCCGAAAAATTGGTCAGCGCGTTCGTCGATCCAGAAGGCGTGCAGCGCATCCCGGCGGGCGAGGTCGAAGCGCTGCTGGCCGATCCTCAGCGCATGGAAGCGATCACCGACCTGGAACTGATCCACGTCCGGGAGCTGGCGATTGTGTCGGGGGAAGCGCCCCAGACCCTTCGCAACCGGATATTCAAGGCGAAGATCAAGTTCCATCGTGGCCGGGTACGCTGGGGACAGGTGCGCGGGCGATGGAATCTGCCTGACTCGCTGGCCGACTTCCGCGTGCTGTACGCCGAGCGCAAGGCCAGTTGGATGGCGGAGCGCGAAGAGCAAAAGGCTGCCGAGCGCCGTCTGCGTGACGAGAAACGTCAGTTGGAGCGTATGCTCCGCGACGAGGAACGCCGCCAGCGCGAAGAACTGCGTGCTCGCCTGCTGGCCGCCTTCCCAACCTGGCAGCACGCGGGCCGCGTCGATCAGCGGGTCATTTTCCACGTCGGGCCGCCGAACAGCGGCAAGACACACGTGGCGCTGGATGCGCTGTCCATCGCCAATAACGGCTGGTATCTGGCTCCGCTGCGCTTGCTGGCCTTCGAGGTCTTTGACCGTCTGAACGAGCGGGGCATCCGCTGCAACCTGCTGACGGGCGAAGAGTTCATCCCCGTGCCGGGCGCGCTGGTGACCGCTGCCACAATCGAGATGTTTAACCCGCAACGCAGCGGCGAGTGCGTGGTGATCGACGAGGGGCAAATGCTGGCCGATCCGGATCGCGGTTGGGCCTGGACGCGCGCCCTGATGGAAGCGCAAGCGCCCGACATCCACGTGATCGGGCCGCCCCACGCCCGCCCGTTGATTGAGCGGCTGGCAAGCGCGGCGGCCATCCCGATGGAGATCGTGGAACACCAGCGGCTGTCACCGTTGCAGGTGGCGAGGGAACCCTGGCCGCTGGAACGGCTGCCAGAGCGCACGATCCTGGTGGCCTTTTCACGTCGGAATGTGCTGCATCTCAAAACGGAACTGGAAATGCGCCGCCGTCGCGTCTCGGTGGTCTACGGCAATCTGCCGCCTGAAGTGCGGCGCAAGCAGGCAGATCGTTTCGCTGACGGCCAGACCGAGATTTGCGTGGCGACGGATGCGGTGGGCATGGGCCTGAATCTGCCTGCGGATCGGGTCTGCTTTTACGAATTGGAAAAGTTTGACGGCAAGAACATGCGCCACCTGACACCAAGCGAAGTCCACCAGATCGGCGGGCGGGCCGGGCGTTACGGCCTCTCGACAGTGGGTGAGATCGGCGCGACCAACCGGCGCTCGTTGAAGATGCTCCAATCGCTGTACGCCATCCCGCCCGAAGAACTGACCCACGCGCGGGTTGCGCCCGTCGTCGAAGACCTGGCGCTCATCCCCGGCAGCCTGGCCCATCGCTTCGCGCAGTGGGCCGAACTGCAATCGATCCCCGACACATTGCGCGACGTGATCCGGCCTGCCGACATCGACGAACGGATTGCCCTGGCGCGCATGTTGAGTGACCGCGAAGTGGAGCAGTTGGGACTGGCGACGGCGGTCAAGCTGGTGAACGCGCCGACCAAAGAGAACACCCGTCCGTACTGGCGGGCCTGTGCGCAGGCCATCCTTGAGAACATCCCGATGCCTGTGCCGCCGGAAGCGCCGATCCAGATCAGTAACGACCACGATCTGGACTTGACCGAAGAGTCCATCGCCTGTGCGGACATTTACCTGTGGCTGTCGCGCCGCCCGGAGTTCAGCACTTTCGCGCCCGACGAAGAGGCCGTGCGGGACATGCGTGCGGTCTGGTCGATGAGCATCGACGGCGCGCTGCTGCGACGGCTGGATACGCTGGCGCGTTGCGTCAACTGCCGCCGCCCTCTGCCGCTCGGCCACCGTTACAGCCTTTGCGACAACTGCTATGCCAGCCGATCCAGGGCATGGTATTAGGCGGGTGGCCTCACCCCCTCCGCTTCGCAGCGGGCGGAATCATTGAGGCGGCGCAGATGGGGCACTGCTCCAGGCTCCGTAGATACCTGCGCCGATCAATACGCCGACCCAGGGCACGATAAACGTCAGCGGGACGTGCATCGCCAGTGCCACCGCGCCCTGGATGGCTGCCATGAGGATGCCCGATAGTGCGCCATGCCGCAGAGGGCGGGGCGTGCGTTTTGCCATCCGCCCGACCTGCCAGGCCAGCACACCGGCCACCACGCCTGCCTGTGCCAGCAGCAACAGCGGCCCCTGCCGGATTTCGCGGTCAAGGCGGTTCTCGTACTCGGCGGGAATCTGTTCGGGCGGGAAGGCGCGGGCGACTTCGGCATATTGCAGGCGGGCCAGCACCAACCCGACGGTCAGGGCCACGATCCAGCCCGCTGCCAGCGCGACCAGCACAGGGCGGAGCACGTCGAGAGGTTTGAATGGGCGGGGGTGGGCCTCACCCCCTGACTCCGCCAATGAGTACATCGGTTCCGAATTCGGTGGAGGGGAACCGGCTGGTGATTCGTGAGGTCGAGAGCCGGAATTCACTGTCCCGCCTCGGTTGTTGGTTTGGGCGCAGGCTTCCTGCCGGGCCGTTCCAGGGTGAGTGTGAGCGTGTACGGGCCGGTAGTGGTGGTGGTCTCGCTGCCAAAGCGCGTAGCGCGGATCGTATAGGTCATCGTATACAGCAGGCGATAACTTTTGATCTGGGCCGATCCGGGGCGCAAGGTCGGGTCTTTGGCGTCGTCGTTGGCGGCCATGCGCCCGCCCTGCGGACTGAGCACTTCCAGGTATGGGTCGATGTGGCTGCCTTCGCCCGGCTCCATCGTGATCGTCACCACGTCGCCGTAAGTTCCGTCAAAGGTATACAGGTCGATGAAAGTCTTATCGCCGATCTCGCCCTTTACCGTTTGCCCATAGCTGATCGGCCCGGCGTTCCGCGTCCCTGCGGTGATGTTCAGGGCTGCGTTGCCGTTCAGGGCAAAGGCCACGATTTGCGGATACTTACCCGAGTCCGCCACGTAGAGCAGTCTGCCGCCGTCGCCAAGTGCCATCGCTACTGGTCTGCCAAGCTGCCCGGGCTTGGGCGGCGCCGATTCGTCATAGGCTTCCCCAATCACGCCAAGCAGCTTGCCGTCCTGATTCAGGTTGAGAATGCCCTGATCCGCCGTTGCTACGAAGAAGTTGTCGAAACGATCCACGATCAGTGCCAGCGGGCCAGTGTTCGCCAGGACTGCTTTGCCCAGGTCGGTGCTGACTACCTTGCCGCCCGGCGCGATCTTGATAATGCCCGGCGTGTTGCGCCCGATCAGGTAGGCGTTGCCGCTGTCGTCGGTGGAGATCATCGGATAGTCAATGGGCACGGGCAGCACGTCGCTCAAATCCCAGGTGGCCGTCCACTCTCCGCCCCGGTTAAAGACTTGGATGCGCAGCCCCTTTTCATTCTCGTCCAGCACGTAGATCGCACCGCGCAGGCCGAAGGCAAACGACAGCGGCGAGTGCGGCCCGAACATGCCGTTGCCCGTGCCCACCCTGCCACCGATGAGCCGTGTCACGCTGCCGTTCTGCGGCATGACAGCCCAGATCGCGTTGCCCACACCGTCAGCGATGAATTGCAGCCCGCTTTGCAGCACGCCCAGCGCGCCAAACTGCCCGATCCCGGCTGGTTTGGTGATCTCGCCGCTCGTGCCGTTGGCGCCCACCTGCCAGATGCCTTGTGTGCGGTCTGTCACGTACAACACTGAACCGTTGCTGCCGACGGCCAGGTCGGCCAGGTCTGTCATTTTGTCCGCCGGAAGTTGCCACAGCACCCTACCAAACGATTCACCATCTACCAGGCCCTTTGGCGGGAAAAAGTTCAACGTATCCACCAGTTCGCCAAAGCGTGTTTTGTTACCCTTCATCCAGCCGGAAACGGTGGAAACACCGCGCAAGACCGCGACGCGCCGCTTGCCGATGGACAGGATGGCCGTGCGCGTTGCCACGTCCTGCCGGAAATCCAGTCTGTCGATCTGTAGACCATCTGCGCCGCCGATCCGAACCGAGTCCGGATCGAGATCGGGCGTGCCTGCGATCTTTTGCAGGATCGGCGTGAAATCTTCGAGGCTTTCGGCCCCGATCTCGCGGAAGGTGCTGATCGTGATGCTGAACAGCAGGCCATCCGGCGCTTTGCCCGCCCTGACCGCCGCCAGATCGCTGGCGCTGGAAGCCGTAACCGTGCGGGTCGGAAGTTGCTCATTCACCTGCCAGTCCGGCGGGTACTCGAAGCTGATGCCCAATTGCTCGTTGCGGTAACTTTGCCGATCCTCCGGCCCATTTTGTGCAGTAGTGACACGAGGCAAGATGGCAAGCGTCATCACCATCAACAGAATCGTTAAGAAACGTCGCATGAGGCCACCGATACTTATGAAAGCATGATGCCGTACATTATGGCCGAACAACGCGAATGAGTCACGCGGCACAATCATCTTATCGCACCAGGGATTGCTATAATGAAGTGAGCCATTTTCACGGAGAATAAGCCATGCGCAATGCTGCTCAACACCAGGAAACGTTGGAGCGATTCGTACAGTGGGGGAAGCGGCGGGATTCGGTTCGGGCGATGATCCTGACCAGTTCCCTGACGACCAGCAAAGCGCCTGTCGATGTCCTGTCCGACTACGATCTGATCCTGGTTGTTACGGACGTTCACCCCTATTTTGAGAGCCGCGCCTGGCTGGGGGACTTCGGGCCTGTGCTGGTCGTGTACCGTGACCCAGTCCTGTTGGAGCGCGGGCATGAGAAGTTTGGCTACGTGACCCAGTACGAGCATGGCCTCAAGATCGATTTCACACTCTGGCCGGTGGACCTTCTCAAACAGATCGTGGCCGATCCACAACTTCCAGATGAGTTTGATGCGGGCTATCAAGTATTGCTCGATAAGGATCATCTCACGGACGGGTTGAAGCCGCCGACCTACACGGCTTACATCCCGAAGCCGCCTACCGAGGAGGAGTATCGGACGAGGGTTGAATTGTTCTTTCACAACCTGACTTATGTGGCGAAGTTCCTCTGGCGCGACGACCTGATCGCGGCGAAATACGTTCTGGATAACGCCGCCAAGCAGGAGGACCTGCGCCCGATGCTCGAATGGCGCCTGGAGATCGATCACCAGTGGTCGGTCAAGCCCGGCCCCTACGGGCGACGGCTAAAACTCTGGCTGCGCCCTGATCTGTGGGCAGAACTGGAGGGCACTTACGTGGGCGCGGGCATAGAGGAAAACTGGGAGGCGATGTTCCGGACAATTAGCCTGTTCCGCAAAGTTGCCATCGAAGTCGGCGAGTGTTTGGGGTTTGCCTACCCGCATGACCTGGATCGGCGCGCGGTGGCCTACTTGCAGAAGGTGAAGAACCTGGATCGGCAGGCAGATACTTTCGCCTAACACGCCAGATGAATTCGGGGGGGCGAATCTTTAGCCTTCACAGACCATCCGGTTGTGTTCTGGCCCGCTTATGGCTAAACTCTCCCCCCATCACGGTTGGCATGGGCCAGGTCGCTCCGTGCCGGGCACGCAATCAGGTAAACGGGCCGCATGGCGAAAGAATTGAAGGTTGCCGATCACTCGCACCCGGCAGCGTACTGGGAAGGTGGAAACTACGAACTTAACCTGAGCTTCGACACGCTGCGCGACAGACAGTGGCAGCACGTGATGGAAACGATCTGGGAGCACCCGTACATCTATGGGCCGCTGATCGAGCGCTACACACCCGGCAGCAACGTCCCGCCGCAGGCCGCGATTCAGACCCCGCCGCCCACCGCTACAATGACGCAGCACGGCCAGATGAAAATCGACGAGGCGGTAATCGGCTGCGACATTCTGGCGACTCGCTCCCTGTTCGAGTGCCTCTCGGTGCTCATTCCGGTTGGCATGTTCGACAACCTGGTGGGCAGTTCGGACATGGGCAGCCAGTCTGCCGAGTTGCAAGCGCTGAACAGCGTGCTGTACGACCTGGCGTTGCGCGTATACGATGTAGCGCCCTTCAAAATCGCCGCGATTGGATACGAACGCGGTTGCCAACTGCCTGCCGAACTGCGCAGCAACGCCGATTTGTGCAAGACGTTCGTCGAGGCGGGCAATGCACTGGTGCACGACGAGGTGCTGCGCACGATCAACCTGACCCCCGACCCGTTGGAGCAAGTGCGGGCGCATTTGCGCTGGCTGGCCCCACAGCAGACTATCACCTGAACGGATTGGCTAATGAAATATCTGACCACTGTCAACGGACAGACGTTTGAGATCGACGTTAACCAGGAAGGCCGCGTCACCGTCAACGGTGAGGAACGCACGGTTGATTTCCAGACCATCACGGAGACCCTGTATTCGGCCCTGATCGATAATGCCAGCTTTGAAGCGCTGATCGAGGAACGCGACGGGCGCTACAACGTCTTGATGTTTGGCGACCTGTATGAGATCGAGGTGGCCGACGAACGCCAGCAGCGCTTGCTGCGCGCCTCGGCGGGCTTTGAACTGGCTCAGGGTGAGATTTCCATTCGTTCGCCGATGCCCGGCCTGATCGTGGCTGTGTCTGTGGTGGAGGGCCAGGCTGTCGAGCAGGGTGCGGCGGTCTGTGTGCTGGAATCGATGAAAATGGAGAACGAGATCAAGGCCCCACGTGCCGGGACGATCACGCGCGTCCACGTGGCAAAGGGGGATCGCGTCGAGCAGAACAAGGTGCTGGTCACGCTTGCGTAAAGGCGCTTCGGCTCCCCAATACCCTTCCAGTATTCAGACCAGGGCATCCAGGCTCGATAGGCCCTCATGGTGGTGGGGAGCAGCCTTCCTCCTTGCCTTCTTCGTGTCCAGATTGGTGGGGATCACCGCGTTCCCACCATTCCTTGACGAGGCAGTCCACGTCCGGTACGCACAGGCTGGTTTCCAGTACAGTCCTTTCGTGTATGCCTCCGAAGGGCGGTTGTTTGCCCTGTGGTGGTACATGCTATTTCAGCCCCATCTGGCTGCATCGCTCTGGCTAATCAGAGTAACGACACTGCTGGCAGTGCTCCCCGGTTTCAGCGCCTGTATGGCGATTGGGCGTGTCGCGGCGGGCAGATGGGGTTTTGCGCTGGCAGGCTTGTTTTATTTGTTCAGCACGTACCATCTGTTCTTTGATCGGCTGGGACTGGCGGACCCGATGGCGGCCTCAGCGATTTCAGTAGCCCTGTATCTGGGATACCGCGTCGCTCGCACTGCCCGCGCCTGGGATGCCGTGCTGCTGGGCATTGTGCTCTTTATAAGTATCAATATCAAAGTCAGTGTTTTGCCCTATGCCATCATTCCGCTTGTCGCAGGACTGACTCTAAACGGGCGTGAGCGTTCGTGGCGAGGAAAACTGCGCTGGACCGTCGTGGCGCTGGCAACGGAGGGCATCCTGGTTGGCGGATTCGCCCTGTTGATGCGTTTGTTGCACCACGATCTGTTCTCCCTGATCGGCGTACACAATCAGACGAGCGGTTTCAACCTGGCCGATAAGTGGAGCCATGTGGTCGATACGGTGAACTTATTCGCGGCTTATGTCGGCCCCATCGGTTTCGCCTTGCTTTTGCTGTCGGTTCTGGCCCTGATCATCCGGCGGCGCTTCTATCTGGTGATTTGCCTCGCCGTGCCGCTGGTGGTGCTCTGGCTCAACCGAACCCAGTATTCGCGCTTCTTTATACCGGCGAGCACAATCCTTTTGCTGTGTGGCGCGGTAACGCTGGCAGACTTTCTGCGGAGCCGGGGTAAACTCCTTCAGGGGTTGGGGCTCGGGGCGGTACTCGCCTACGGATTGGCGCTGTGGTTGCCGTTTGCCCGAACCGCGCTGTATAACCCGGTTGAACTGCCTGTCGCCCCGGCAGATCGACTGGAATATATCCGTTCCGATGCGGGTGGGTTCGGTCTGGCGGAAGCGCAGAGTGCATTGCAAAACTACGGCGCACGTGAGGTCATTGGCCTGCTGTCCAACTGCGCCAACCTTGAGTTTATGATGCGCAACGCGATGCATGTAACCTGTCCACAGCTTAGCCCGGGCGGCTCAAACGTCAGCGCATTAGAACAGTTATTGGCGACCAGCCGCCGCCCCGGCGTCTACGTTGTCCTGGAAGATAACCCGTATGTACCGAAAACTGCACCAGGGCAGGTACTTACCATCATCCAGAGACCAGATGGAGGCCCTCACCTGTCTATCGTCAACCTGGCTCCATAAGGAAACATGCTCACCAGGCTTTGACATACAAAGTCCCAATCGGCAACAACTTATCCTGGTTGCCTCCCGGAGCGCCAATCCGTGTCTGATCCCACCACTGGTAGACGGTCAGATAGATCGAGTACGCCCCTGTCGTAAACTGGCGCGGTATGTGGAGTTCTCTTTCTTCAATATAGAATTGGCCGGGTTGCCATTGGCTGGTCGCCTTCGGGAGCGAGGGATCGGCCAGTTGCGGCCCGCTGTCGGACTGAATAGCCAGTTGTCCCTGGTAGAAAACTTGCACGCCAATGCTGTAGTCGAATGGGAGCGGCTTATCTACCGACCACCACAGGCGTATCCGCACCGTATCCAGTACCCGGCGGGCCAGGGGTGCGGGAATCTGATCGACAGGTTCCATGCCATGAAAACGTAGGCCATTGTCAAAGGCTGTGCCTACCGGATCAGGAGGCGCTTCGTAGAGTCGAAACAGCGCTTCCGGCGGCCCCACAAACTTGCCTGCCATGCGCCCCTGCTGGACTATTTTCTGGAAATCCTTGTCTTCCAGGCTATCCCATTTTAGATACCAGACTCGCCGATAACCGCGCGGATCCGTCACGATTTGCAAGCCCTGTGGGAAATACAGCTTGATCAGGTAATCAAACACCTCGGCGTCAATGCACTGGCAATAACGATCCTTCCATAACGGGTCGATCACCAGGACATCGCCCCAATGGACATTCTGGGCCAGCACCTCGAAGCTGCGTCCCAAAGGGGGCGGCTCCGCCTCGAAGTTCTCGTAGGGTACGGGGGTCAGCATGACGCCGATGAGGACGACGACTGCTCCAACCTTCGCCAGTCGTGGCAAATAGGATAAGCCCCACGCGATCCACAGAGTCGCGCCGAGGGTGATAAACCACCCGTAGACGGAGTCGAACAGGCCCAGAAAGCGCTGAGTGACGTACAGCAGCACCGCCCCCAGCCCCCACACCAGCAGCGCGATGGCTTTCATGCGCAGCGGGCGCTGCCGTGCAAAGATCACGAGGGTCGCCAATATCGCCAGGAGTATCCAGATAAGCGTGCTGTAGCCCGTGCTGCGCAAGTAGAAGGTCGCCAGTCCGGGTAAGAACTGCGGCATTTGAACCGTGCTCAAGGGGCGCAGTCGCCCGACGGACAAGGCCCAGACGTTCAGGATTTCCGGAGCAGCCAGAGCGCCGGCAATGACTCCTGGCAGCCACCAACGCCAGACTGCACGCCGGTAGACCAACAGCGTATAGATGCCCAGCATCAAAAACGCGCCGACTGAGCCATACGCAGAGTAAAACATAGCCGCCATGACCAGCGCCAGAACGATGGCCCGTTTCAGCGACGGACGCGCAAAGTAGCGCGCGGTCAACCAGAAGGCGACGGGCACAAGTGCAAAAACGAGCGCATAGCCGCGTACCTGGGTGGTCAGGAAAATACCCAGTGCCAGGGCACTGTAGGCAACCATGCCAAGCTGGGCAGCACTTTCGTTGCTCAAGCGCCTCATCAGACGGTAGGTGCCGGCTGCGCCAACCAGGAAGGCCAGCACCGACAGATAGCGCAGGGCGAGAGGGTGAATGCCAACCAAATGACGCCAACCGTCGAGCACCATGTAATACAGCGGGGGCCAGGTTGCATCTCGCGCATAATCTGTCTGTGTGCCCAATAATTGCCAGATCGACCACACCTCATCGACGTGCAATTCCTTATGCGTCAGGTTCAGGCATAAAACGCGACCTGCGGCAATCAGCAAGAACAGGCTGGTCACGACAATCAAGGCACTGCGTTTGAAGGTGGGGCTGGTGTTCATGCTCGGCGTTGAGTCCGCTGCTATCCTGGCAAAACCGCCCAGAGTACACAGAGTATACCAGGGGTGCAGTGCGAGCGGATGGGCGATGGCACTACGCCCCCCGCTCCCAGGCGCAGATTCCCAGTCCGGCGGTCACCCCCGTGAATAGGTCTTCGGTCACGAGCTTGTCCGCGCCAAACAGTTCGCCCAGCATATCCAGGAAAGCCGGGATGCTTGACGAGCCGCCCGTGCGCACCACTGCGTCGATCTGGCGGGGCGACAATCCCGATCTGCGCACCACGTCCTGCACGGCCTCGCGGATACGGCGCAGGTCGGGGCGAATGATGCTCTCGAACTGGCTGCGGGTGATGGGTTGCCACAGGTCAATGTCTGTGCCCACGAAGCGCAAGACCTCAAAGGGCGACTCCGAAAGCTGGCGCTTCGTCCGCTCCACCGTCTCGAACAGCGCAAAACCGTAGAAGTTGAAGATCAGGGATTCGAGGGCGTACAGCCGCGCAGGTGCAGAACACCGGGCCTGCATTTTGTGAATAAAGCTGCGCGTTTCCAGAGTTGCCAGCATGGATAGCCCTTCCCAGGCGGTGATCTGCTCGATCAGGTGGCGCGGCACGGGCAGTGATTTGTCGCCCCAGGTCACGTCGCTGCCAAAATGCGGGAGGAGCGTTTGCTCGACAATGCGCTGGTCAAAGCGGTCTCCAGCGATCCCAACGCCGCCCACCGCCAGGATTTCGGCGGGCTGGCCGGGCACAATGCGCATCACTGTCAGGTCAAGCGTTCCACCGCCAAAATCGTAGACCAGGATCGTCTGCGGTGTGGTGATCGAGAGCGCATAATGTCTGGCCGCTGCCACCGGCTCGAACTCAAAATCGACCTGTTCAAACCCCGCCATGAGCGCAGCCTTGCGCAGCCGATCTTCGGCGCGCAGATCGTCCTCGTCCTGCTCCGCCGAAACAAAATGGACAGGCCGCCCCAGCACTACCTGCGTGATTTCTTCGTCGAGCAGCGCACTGGCCCGTTCCCGAACGGCCCCCAGGTACAGCGCAATCAATTCTTCCAGGCTGTACCGCTTGCCGTAAATCACGGTGCCTGAATAGGGCGTTGCCAGGGCACTTTTCAGCGAACGCATCAGGCGGCCCGGTTCGAGTTCATCGACCAGCACATGCACATCCGTCGCCAGCTCACCGATCTCCGCAAAGAGCATTTCGATGCGGCCTACGCGCTTGCGCACCATGCGGCGCTCGCGGTTGATGTTCTGCTCGTTGTAGAGTTCGATGGCCGCCTGCCCGACGTGCAATTCGTGATCGCGCGTCAGGTAGATGATGCTGCGCATCACGCTTGAGGCAGGCTCAAGTGGCAAAACGTTGACATGCTCGCCATCGAAGACGGCGGCGCCGGAATTGGTCGTGCCGAAATCCATCCCGATCCGCATCGTGTTCTCCGTTCCTCTAGCGTGCAAACCAGGCCAGCACAGAGTCATTGGCGGCCAGACCCGGCAGGGGCGCGCCGCTTTCCGTGTGTGCCTTGTAGGGTAATTCGGCGGTACGCACGGTGAACAGTCTGCCGCGCCGCGTCAGGATTATCAGTTCGTCCGCCGCCGTGACGCCGAGCATGGTCTGGCCCTTGAACGGCATTCCGACGGACGTGCCGGGCGCTTTGCGTGGCGTGAGATCGGCAGAGGGACGCACGAACGCCTTGCCATCGGCGCTCAGGAAAGTCAGATTCGTTTCACCCCGCAGCGGCGCAATCCCGGCCAGCTCGTCGCCTTTGGGCAGTTCCATGACCAGGCTTCCGGCCCCTGCAATCGCCTTCTCCGGGAAGCGCGTCCAGCGTCCCTTCTGCGAGACGGCGACCAGATCGGCGTTGTAGGAAGGTGCGGCAGTGACAACGGGATCACCGGGGATCAGGTTGCGGATCAGTTTCTCCTGCCGGCGCGCCACCTGGTTTACTGTGCCGACCAGCAGACTGTAGACGTAGCCACGCCTGGACAGCAGCACCAGGAAGCGGCAGCGCTCGAACGCGGCCTGATCGATGATCGCAGCCACGTTGCGCGGGTTGCCGAGCATGGCCGGGCCATCGGAAGGAACGGGCAGGTCGGTCAGGCTGACGTTGAAGGCTTGCGACTCGTCGGTGATGATCAGCAATTTGGCGGTGGCCTCGGTGAGCAGCAGTGCCACGTCGCCCGGCAGTTCGCGTCTAATGTCATCGGCGTTGTCCACCGGCTGGTTGACCTCGATCCGGTCACGTGCGTAAACCAGCAAGCGCTGCCCGGTTTTGCCCTGGCGCAGGGCTTGCTCAAGCGCCTGGATGCGCTGCTGTAGAGCCTCAACGTCGTTGGACGGATCGCCACGTTGTTTGCGGCGGAGGGCGATCAGTTCGCCGCGCAGTTCCTCATTCTGCCTGTCCAGGAAGGCCAACCTGTCGGCCAACATCCTGATCAGGTCTATCGCCGCCTCCGGGTGCTTCTCGGCTTCAAGAGTCCACCACTGTACGTCCTTCTTATCGAGCATGGGAAGCCTCCGCTGCTAAACGAGGGCGTACCAGTATACGGGTTTTGAAGGTCGAAGGGAAGGGTCAGCATGGACTGCAAATTCCTACACTCCAGGTGCGCTGGTGGGCAGACGAGCCACCCAGGTGTATTGACGATGGAGCCGAAATTTGGCGTTGCGGGCAATGGCCCCTCTCAGAAGCCGGAGAGGAGCCAGATGAGGTTGTCACTGCGCACTGAGCAGTTTAAGCGTGTTCCACTGCACCTGCTCAAGCCGGTTGACCTCCACCGAATAGCGCTGGCCCGGCTTGAAGGTGATCCACGTTGTGTAGTTCGGCGGATTGTAGGTGAAGGTCTTGCTCTGGCTCTCGTCCTTGAACACGACGTTCAAGACTTCCTTGCGCCCGCTCTCTCGCTCCGCGCCCAGGCCGGAGGTCCGCATCGGGGTGAAGTTTGGCCAGACCGGCGTATCGTTGGGACCGCCCGACGCCGTGATGTTGCGTGCGAAGCCCCAGCGATCCACCGTGTAGCTACACCAGCTATCCGGCACACAGACCTGTTTGTTCCGCGTGCAGTATTTATCCCGCCGGGTGAACGAGCCATCGCCCCGGTCAACGTTTTCGGAGCCGCATACATACCGTTCTGACTCGGTATGGCAGCGATCTCGGGCAACACACACCCGGTTATAGGCATCGCCGGGCACGCTGCCCCGCCAATCGCTACCTGATTGTGCGCTTAACTGCTCGACGCTGATAATGCGCTGCCAGTTCATGTCCGACACGGCGATGGACGTGCCGTAGGTGCTGCGGCTGAGGACGACATACCCACCTACCAGCAGCAAACAGAGACCGACGATGGCGATCAGCGCGATCTGGAGACGCGACAGCCCTTTGCGTTGGCTTTTGGCCTTGATGGCGGCCTGCTCCGCGTCGAACTTCATTTTCACCACGTCGTCGCGGATGCCGGCGACCTGAGCACTGTCCATTGGCCCCCTGACGGCAGCCTGCTTCGCGCTGCTCAGGTCGCCGCCGCACTCCTTGCAGAAATTGGCAGCGGCGCTGTTGGGCTGCTGGCAGAACGGGCAAATCTTATCCACGCCCGTGTACTTGTATTTCGGGTCAGTCACTTCTTTCAGGTCGGCGTCTGAGGGGAAATAACGCCATTCGGGGTCTTGTGGCGCGCCGCAGTTGGGGCAGTGCCGGTGATCCACGCCCAGCAGCTTGGTCGTGCCACAGAAGCGGCAGTCCCAGAGCATCTGATAGGCTTTTTCGCCGGGGTTGCCAGGATTGGTATTGGGTGATTGCATTCAGTCCTCGTCAATGCCACGTCAACGATTGCTGACGCTAATTGTAGCCGAAATCAGGAATTATGCTGGCGCGGCAACATGCGGTAAATTGTGATCTGTGATGGGGAAGAGAAAATGATCCGCTGCCCGAATTGTCAGCACAACAACCTTGAAACGGCCCGCTATTGCGCACGCTGTGGTGTCAACCTGGGCGACGCCGCGCCCAAAGATGCGCAGGGACGGCCCCGCTATACCGACAGCATGATGCGCCCCCAGCCCGCCAGACGTTTTGGCAGCTTTTCGGCGTGGCGCTACGATCTGCTGTCGGAGGTGCGAGGCCGGGTGCTGGAACTCGGCGTGCGGAGCGGCGCGAACTTCCGGTTCTACCCGTCGAACGTGCAGGTGGTGGCTACCGATGTCGACGCCGGCGCGATCAGGGGGGCACGGCGGGTGTTTCCGCGCTTCGCCCAGGGGCTGGCCCTCAGCCTGGCCGACGCGCAGCGCCTCCCGTTTGCCGATCAGAGCTATGACGGCGTAGTTGCCACGCTGGTCTTTTGCAGCATTCCCGACCCGACGCGCGCCCTGCACGAAATTGCGCGAGTGCTGCGCCCCGGCGGGCGGCTGTATACGCTCGATCACGTGCGCTGCGAACAGCCTATCGTGGGAGGGCTGATGGATAGGCTGGCCCCGCTCTGGAAGTTCACGACGGGCGGCTGCAACCTGAACCGCCGCACCGAGGAGATTATACGGGCCAGCGGCTTCCACGTCCTGGAGCGACGGACGGCGTGGTGGGGCATCCTGTGCTGGCTGATCACGGAGCCGCCCACCCGATAGCTGTGTTTCCATCCCACTTGTTTTGTTCCCCCTCTCCAACTGGAGAGGGGGCTAGGGGGTGAGGTCAACCAACATCATGCCCGACTCTGTTGAAGTCATCGTCAGCGGACACCTGTGTATGGACTTGATCCCGGCCATGTCACGGGTCACGTTGCAGCAAATGGCAACACCCGGCAGGCTATGGGAAACCGGGCCGATGGGCATCTCGACGGGCGGCGCAGTGTCCAACACCGGGATCGCGCTGCATCGCCTGGGCGTCAACGTGCGGTTGATGGCGACGGTGGGCGATGACCTGCTCGGACAGGCTATCATCGCCTATCTGAACAGTCAAGACTCGACGCTCGGCCAGTACATTACCGTGCAGGCCGGGCAGCCGACCTCGTACAGTGTGGTGCTGTCGCCCGAACAGAGCGACCGCACCTTCCTGCACTGTACGGGAACGAATGCCACCTTCGGCATCGACAACATCAACTTTGACCTGGTAGCCGGGGCGAAAATCTTCCACCTGGGTTATCCGCCGCTTTTGCCGCGTCTGATCGCTAACGACGGCGCAGAATTGCAGCAATTGTGCCAGCGCGTCAAGGCTGTCGGTGTCGTCACGTCGATTGACACGGTCATGATCGATCCGCAGGGATCGACCAGCCGGGTGAACTGGCGCGCCGTCTGGCAGAACACACTGCCCTACCTCGACATTTTCCTGCCGAGCATCGAGGAGCTGGTACTCATGCTGCGGCGCGCCGATTACGACGCCTGGAATGGCAACGTGCTGCGGCACCTGACCGCCGCCTACGCACACGATCTGGCGGGCGAACTGCTGGACATGGGGGCGGCCATCGTCGGCTTCAAGCTGGGGCAGATGGGCCTGTACATGCGCACCGCCGACGCATCACGCTTCGACAGCCTGCGTAAACTCGACCTGGACACGGCAGCCTGGGCCAACGTCGAACTGTGGACGCCCGCTTATCAGGTCGAGGTGGCCGGGACAACGGGCGCGGGCGATGCGGCCTATGCCGGGTTCCTGGCGGCGCTGCTGCACCACCTACCGCCGCTGGATGCCATGCGGTGGGCGTGCGCGGTAGGGGCGTGCAACGTCGAGGCGGTGGATTCGACCAGCGGCGTGCGGAGTTGGGAGGAAACACAGGCGCGCCTCGAAGCCGGGTGGCCCACTCGTCCCGAACGACTGCCAGGGTTCTGATCCGTTGCTCGGAGTCGTGGCCTGTGGCCCGGACAAAAATGAGTGCAACCCGGAATCGCCGACTGCGTATATGATCATAGCAAGGACCGGGCGTACCGGTTCCTGTTAACGTCCGCCTTAAACGACCAACCGAGAGGATATAGAGATGGCTGAAGAACGTCAGGACATGCCCACCGGGGAGCCGCAAGCAGAAAAGTCGGAGAAGGCGAAAACCTCTCCCCTCTATGATTTTCTCGATCACCAGCGCAAAGCTGCTGACGAGGCTTGCAAGGCTTTTGAATCGCTGATTCCGCCAGACTTCCGCACCCACAGCCGCGCCGCCCGTGAAGAGTTCCTGCTGTCCTTCAAGGTGCTGGTCGAAGGCATGGCGAAGCTGGTTGATGAGGAACTCAACCGGATGCGCAGCACGCCGTCCTCTGGCAGTGGGCCGAGCACTACCGGCAAAACGAAGGTACGTGTCGAGGTTAACTGATTGGTTGACCTCACCCCCTGACCCTCTCTCCAACTGGAGAGGGGGAACCGGTGGTCATTTTATTCGTGTTTTGGCTCCCCTCTCCACATGGTGGAGAGGGGCCGGGGGTGAGGCAGCTTACTCCCTCGGCACGCGGCCCTCGTCCAGGATCAACAAATAGCTCGGCGCAAGGCTGATGTACGCGCCCGTCTCCTGGGCAATGTCCATCCCTTCGGGGCCGGTCCCCCATAGACCCTGTACCCGAAAGCGCCGGGTGTGGGTCACGACTCTGCCGTGCTGCTCGTGCGTCGGGTCGGCGTTGCCGATGACGCTGATCCATTCGTCACCCTTGCGCCGCGAAAACACGACAAACGCCGGGTTATCTGAATGACCCACTACAAACGTCGCCGGGTCACTGTCGGTGATTAAGTCTTCGTAGGTCTTACGCAACTTCAGCGCGTATTTGATCGACGCGATCAGATTGTCGGGTCGCGTCCAGTCGAAGGCCCACGCGCTGAACAGCGGCAGATTTTCCGGCGGCAGATGCGCCAGTTCTTCGTTGCTGAAGCCGATTCCCGTGTTGATCGGCTGCTTCTCGCCCAGTTCAAAGCCGGTCAGAATGAAGGGCAGGGCGGGCGTCATCACGGCCAGCGCCAGGGCGTAGTGGGCATAGGCGCGGCCACCGAGCCGGGCCATCGCGCGCGGCGTGTTGTGGCTTTCTGGCGCGGCAAAATGGGTGATGGGCAGACTGCCCTGCGCCATCTGGTTGATCATGTTGCGCATACTGTCGCCCTGGTGCGCGCCAAGCACCCACCAGCCCATCACGGCGTTGTAGCCCTCGTCCCGGCTGCCCTGCGTGATCGAGAAGTTTTCGTCCCAGAAGGCGAAATCCGGGTTGATGGCGCGGGCGCTGCTGATCACTCGCTGCTTGAGCGCTGGCGGGAGGGCATGGCCCATGTCGATCATCACACCGTCAATGCCGAAATGCTGCTGGTAATGTGGAATCACGCCCGCGACGGCATCCCACAGCGGCCCATTGGCATTTTCAGGACGGGCCAGCGCTTCGTCATACATGCGCAGGGTGTTGTAGGCGATGTAATTGAAATCCGGGTGGTTGTACAGGCGCAGGTACGTGACGTCCGTCCAGGGGGGTTGGTTGTCGTCGAGCGGCCAATCGGTGAAAGCGCCAGGGATGCGGATTTTTGTGCCGTCGTCCAGGGTGGCGAAGTAACGCCCATCTTCCATGTAGACCTGTTCGGGGCGCGGCGGCCTGGTGAACATCATGCGGAAGGTAGCCGGTGGCGGCGGCAGATTCTTGAAATCGCCAGACTGCACTTTGGCTTTGATCAGATCGATGGTTTCCAGCGGGAAAGCGGGCATTCCATACGAGCCGAGTCGTCCCGTGCCACGCTCAGTGCGATCCGGGATGTCGGCGTGAATCCAGTAGAACCAGTCGGGATGCTGTGGAATCCAATGGCTGTCCCTGGACGCGGTACGCAGCACGAATTCCAGCACCACACGCATACCCAGCCGATGGGCTGCTTCGACGAACCCGGCGAAAAGTTGATCTGCCGACAGGTCCAGTACTGGCTCTTCCAGATTTTCGTCCAGCCTGTACGGGTCGCGGATCGCGTAGGGCGAGCCGAGTGTTCCCTTTTTACCATCCTGCCCGACAGCGGTAATCGGCAGCAGGTGAACGGTATTGAACCCCATATCACGGATATAGGGCAAGAGCGCGATACATTTGAGCAGCGTGCCCGTCTCTCGCCAGCCATCAGTGCGGGCCTGCAATTTGCCATCGGCGTTGTGATCGTAAGCTGCCGTCACACGCGGGAACAGGTTGTAAATGATGGCCTGGCGCGACCATTCGCCACCGCCCGGCCCCTGAACCAGCGGCTGCGCTTCCGCAGCCAGGATTTCCATCAGGCGTTTCTGGTAAAACGCAAAAGGATCGACTTGAACCGGCGGAACGGACGCGCCGTCCACCCACAGACCAGGCACGAAGTAAGGCGTATCAATTGGACGGCGGCACGCTTCAAGCTGCTGAACGATCTGCTCCAACGACGACATGTCGGTTTCCTGAGTGAAGCGGATGAAGGTTCCAATTTTAGTACAGATTTGCCGCATGAAAAGACCGATTTCGGAAGACGATGATGGGAAAAGTCTGTGCGCACCGTTCGCCGTTCCCCGCGTGTCGTCTCCGCAGGTCGTCGAGTGTGGTGAGATTGCCGCGAAGAGGCCGCGCGTCGCCCTTGCATCCGCAGGGCCGCATGATATAATCACGCCGTTTGGAAAGTCGGGGACGGAAGAAAGAGTAGCTCTTCATGCAGCAAACTACGCTCACCAACGCGCTGCAAATCATCCAGATCATTATTTCGATCTCGTTGATCGTCGTGATCATCTTGCAGGCGCGCGGCCAGGGCCTGGGCAGCCTGTTCGGGGGCGGCGATTCCGGCATGGGCATCACCAAGACCCGCCGGGGTTTGGAGCGCACCTTGTTTCAGATCACGATCATACTGTCTGCGCTGTTCCTGCTGAACGCAGTCATCCAACTGATGATCCAGCCCGGAACCAGCGGGTTGTAACGCAAACCCATCCGGAATCAAAAAGGGGATGCTCGGCATCACGGTCGAGCATCCCCTTTGTTATCAGTGTTCTACTGCCGGCTGCCCGACTGCACCTGAATCGTATAATTGGTGCGAGACCCAGCCACGCCGCCAACCAGGATGCTGTACGTCGCATCGTCGGTCAGCGTCGTCGACAGCGTATTCGTGCGCCCGGAGTTCGTCAATCGCGTCCGTTCGAGGAGTTTGCCGTTGCGATCATACAGACCAATGTATGGCGCGGCATTGCTGCTGCTCATGGTCACTGTGATCGTAATGGCCTCATTACGCATTCCCTGGTAGGTCCAGACCTGACTCTTGAAGAAGTCCAGTTGGCCTGTCCGTTGCTGATTCGGGGGAATGGTTCCCATACTTTGGGCGTCCGACGGCAGCTTATCAGGAGCCTCGAAAATGGCAAAGCCTGTGCCGAAGGCGGCCTGCACCGTCGGGTTGCCAAAGATCGCCGCCAGAGAGCCGCCCGTCAGCAGCAGACAGCCGCCACACACGCAGACGGCTGCCAGCGCCAGCCCGATCAGAATGTAGACAAGCGGGCTGCGGCCTTTTTTCTGCGCTTGCGGCGGGGGCGGCACGTAGGGCGGAGGCGTATACGAGCGTGGGCCGGCGGCTGGGGGCGCGCCAGTTGGCCCGCCGCTCGGTGGCAGCGGCGCAAAAAGATCGTCCACGCTTTCGCTGATCTGTGAGCCGGATGGGGATGGTGCGGTACTTGGCGGCGGTGTTGCGGGCGAGAACATCGGCGTTGCGGGTTGCGTCTGCGGCGGCGTGGTCGGGACGGTGGGCGCCGGTGGCGGAGTTGGCGCAGCGCTGCTCAGGGTCGTGGGCATCTCGCCGGGCGCGGGCGGTACGGTTGAAACTGGCCTGGGGACGGCCTGTGCACCGCCGGCCAAGTTGAGCTGTGCGTTGACCCGATCCAGCATCTGCTGCGCGTTCGGGTAATCCGGCCTGATGCGCAGCACATTTTGCAGTGCGTCACGCATTTCTGCCGGAGACGTGACCGCCGTCGCCATTATCCACCAGGCATCGGCGTTGTTCGGGTCGACTCTGACAACGGAATCGAGCAGGGCACGTGCCTGCTCGCGCTGTCCGTTTTTGATGAGTTCAAGCGCTTGTTGAAGCTGCTGCCGGGTCTGGTCAGACATCCCATCGCCCTCCCTGGCGGATTAGAACCTACCGACCATTATAGCACCGCGCATTCAGCCAACCTTCTCCGGGGGGACCGACCTCACCCTCTGACCCCCTCTCCACCAGCGTGGAGAGGGGTTGGGGTGAGGCGAAATGCTGCCCAAACTCTAGAGTGCCCGTGCATGAACCACAAGGTGGAGCGGGGAGTCAAGCACCAATGTAGCAAAACGGGCAGGCCGTCATCAGGTGCGGAAGGCCCGGCGCACGTCCTTATCCAGAAACAGGTAGGCCAGGATCAGGAGCGGAATAATGTTCACCCCACAGATCGCCCCGCGCAGGCCGCCTGAAAAGGCCAGGCCGCCGTTCAACAGGTTCAAGACCTCGATGATGACGGTGGCCCAGAAAGCCCAGGGCTGCAATGTCCACAGCCCCCAGGCCACGAACAGGCCGCCCAGCGATAACACCAGCCCAAACAGCGACGAGAAGCCCGCTGAGAACATCGCGCCCAGCCCGCCCTCGCCGAAAACGGCGAACGGCGCAAAACCCAACCCGGCCAGGCTGCCACACAGCCCTAAAAATGCAAACAACCCCATCAATCCAGCGATGATGGTGATGCCCAGTGGTCGAGAGTATGCCATGCTTTCCTCCGGTCAATGAAATCCCATTCACGGACTATTACGCAGCCTGGATCGAAAAGTTTCGGCCCGCTGGCCCTGTCAACCTGTTAAAATGCTCATGGGTGAGCAGCAGTTGAGTAAGATGACCATTTCTGCGCAGACGGTCAAATCCCATGCGGTTGAACTGGGTTTCAACCTGGTCGGCATCACGCCCGCCGTGCCCTCGCCACGCCTGGCCGCTTACGAGCGCTGGCTCGGACAGCACATGCACGGCGAGATGGGCTACATGGCCCGCCAGGATCGCATCGCCCGCCGCCGTGACCTGAACGTGATCCTGCCCGGCGTGCGTTCGCTGATCGTGGTGGGCCTGGATTACCACGCCTTGAGCGTGCCCGACCACATTCTGAATGATCCAGGCCGGGGGCGCATTGCGGCCTATGCCTGGGGACTGGACTACCACGACCTGATCGCGCCGCGCCTCGAAACGCTGGCCTCATGGTTGCACCAGTCTAGCGGGCGCCAGGTGGCCCACCGTGTTTATGTCGATACGGGCGCCATCCTGGAACGCAGCCATGCGCAGCAGGCCGGGCTGGGCTTCACCGGCAAAAACACCATGCTCATCCACCCGCGCCGGGGCAGCTTTTTCTTTCTGGGCGAACTGCTGACGACTCTCGAATTTGACTTTGATGAATATGATAGGCCGGGCCGCGAAAGCCTGTGCGGTACGTGTACGCGCTGCCTGGCCGCCTGTCCGACCCGTGCTTTCCCCAGGCCATACGTCCTGGATGCCCGGCGCTGCATCAGCTATCTGACCATCGAGCACAAAGGCGTGATAGACCGGGCGCTGCGCCCCCTGATGGGCAACTGGATATTCGGCTGCGACATCTGCCAGGATGTATGCCCATTCAATCGCTTTGCACACTCGACGGGCGAGGCCGCTTTCTGGCCCACCGATCTGGATCGGGCTGCGCCGCCGTTGCTGGATCTACTCCAGCTGGACGAAGCCGCGTTCAAGGCGCGTTTTGGCGGGTCGCCCCTGGCACGCATCAGAAGGGATCGGCTGGTGCGCAACGCCTGTATCGCGGCGGGCAACTGGGGTGATGAACAGGCTGTCCCGGCGCTGATCGGCCTGCTGCGCGACGCCAGCCCGCTGGTGCGCGGCCACGCGGCCTGGGCACTGGGCCGGATCGGCACTAAATCGGCGCGTGAGGCGCTGATCGGTGCGCAGCGCAGCGAAGCCGATGCACAGGTACAGGATGAGCTACAGTTTGCGCTGGACAGCGGGTACAATAGTTGACCGATGTAGAGGAGCAGACCTATGTTCACTTTACCTGAAGGATTCGAGTCGAGGTTGTCGGCAGAAGAGGTCGGCTCGATAGAACGGCTGGCGAAGCAGGAAGCGGGGATGCACCAGCGCGATGGCGGCGCAGGCCGTCAGTTGCCACGACTTCCACTGACTGACAAGGCGGGTGTCCAGCCGGACGATCCGATGAGCGAAGCGGGCCGCAAAATTCTGGCGTACTATTTCGCCCGGATGCTGGCGGAAGAAGACAACGTTCGCCAGGGCGCAGCCGTCGATCCGATTCACGATATGCGCGTGGCGACGCGCCGTCTGCGCAGCGCGCTGGACACATTCGAGGCCTATTACCACTATAAAGCCATCAAGCCCTACGTCAAAACACTGCGCAAAGTGGGGCGAGCGCTCGGCGCGGTGCGCGACCTGGACGTGTTCCGCCTGAAAGCGGACAGGTATGTGGAAAGCCTGCCCGACGACAAGCGCGGCGGCCTGCAAGGGCTGCTCGACGACTGGCAAAGCCAGCTTGACGACGCCCACCAGACATTGAGAGAAGTGCTGGATAGCGAGAACTACGCCGAATTCGTGGCCGAGTTTGCGCATTTCGTGACCACACCGGACAAAGACGCCATCAAAATCCCACACAAAGAACGCTCGATGCCTCACCGGGTACGACACGTTGCGCCCCGTCTGATCTACCAGCGCTACGAAGTGGTGCGCGCCTACGAAAGTGTCCTGGACGAGGCTTCACTGGATACGCTGCACCTGTTGCGCATTGATGCCAAGCGTCTGCGCTACCTGCTGGAGTCGTTCGAGGAGGTGCTCGGCCCGGAGGTGAAAACCGTGATCGAGTCGATCAGGACGATGCAGGATCATCTGGGGGAGCTTCAGGACGCACGGGTCGCGGTGACGTTGATGAGCGATTTCCTCCACGACGCGGGTGAAGAAACCCAGACTGCCGCCGTGCTGCAATACATGGCCGTGCGCGAGGAAGAAAAACAGCGGCTGCTCGCCGCTGTCCCGCAGGTCTGGCAGGCATTCACCCACCCGGATATTCGTCGTGCGCTGGCGTTGTCCGTTGCCGCCCTGTAAGTAACCTGCTAGAACTTCACCTTGACCTTGAGCCGCCCGAGCTGTAACTCGTCGCCGTTGCGCAGCAGCCGTTCAGCGTTCGGAATCAGGCGGCGTCCGTTGAGCAGCGTGCCGTTGGTGCTGCCCAGGTCGGCCACGTAGACCAGGATATTCTTGCGCTTGATCTTGATGTGCTTGCGCGAGACGCCTTTGTCGCCCGCCCCAAACGGGCTGAGGTCTACGTCGGGCCGAGAGTCGTCAGGAATATCGCTCACGCGCCCTATCGTCACCACTTCGGCGACGGGCACTTTCATCTGCTGGCCCTCGATTTCCAGCACAATCGGCTCCTGATCGGTGACGATCACGTCGCCAGTGGGCCAGCTTGCCTGCTTGGTGGGTTCGTCTGTGCCCAGTTTGCGCGTCGTCCCGCCCACCGCCAGGATCGTTCCACACCGCGAACAGGCCAGTTCGCCAGGGCGGTTGACCAATCCACAGACGGGGCAGGTCAGGGCCGCCACTTGTGCGGCGCTGTCTTGAGAGGGCTTATCGGCCTCCGCCAGAACGCGCTGATCTTCGGTCAGCGGCGGGTTAGCTGACACATTCGCGGGTTCAGTGGGTTGGCTCGGAGGCTTTTGCTCAGACATGATCAAACCTCGTACCTGTTTAATTGCGCTGGACGGCCTGCTGGTTGTGGTGGAGTGAACTATGCTGGCGTATCCGGTGCGCCTCGATATGACTCCATACGTGGTTACTAATTCTATATGCAATCGTTCACATCTCAAAGTGTTTGTCGTGGAGAAGGGTCAACGTTGGCCTGACCCCTGGCCCTCTGTCCGGGTATTTGCCTTGCCCTGCTCTGGTAGAGTCATGGAGTGAGGTAAAGCCCAGAGCAACAGGGTATCATTGGGCACACGCGCAAAAGTCAGGAGATGCCATGAGTGAGGAAAAAGTGGTCGCGCTGATTCGCGCGCACGTCCAGCGCTACCCGGACATGGAGATTCTGGACGTGTATAAGCTGCTGCATCAGGCTGCTTTTGGGCCAGGGCACGCCATCCAGAACCAGCGTGCGGCCCGCGAGTGGCTCGAACGGGAAAGCGAACTCTATGCGCCCGATGCGTCGGAGGCCCTGGTCGAGAACATCCACCCTGACGGCGCGGTGGTGCGCGTCCATCTGCGACCCTACCTGGCTGCGCATGGCAGCTTGAACGAACTGCTGCGAGGATTTATCGAGTCGTCCAAAGCCATTACTGGCGATCCGGACTCGCTGGCCGCGTGGTGGGCGATCTTTCAGGAATTGGGAGGTGACGGGACGTTCGGCAAGCACTTCGATCCGCGTGTGATTGCCCTTGAAGGGCGAACGCACGCCGCCGAACACTGGTCAGCCGCGCAGCATTCACCAACCTACGAGCGGGCTTACCGCCCTGCCTATCGTGTACTTGGCCGGGCGCAGGCCGAAGGTATACTCAAAGCGCAAAAGCTACCGTTCAATCCCCTCTAATCATTTCCGCCTGACCCGCGCAATTTCGCCGCCGCGTCCTTATCGGCGATGACCGTCAGCACACCGTCTGTGGGCTGGATGCGCTGCGCCGGATAATCGTCGGGCTGTAGCGGCCCTCTGAAGACGGTATAGGCGATGTCTGCCTTGCCTCTGCCCGCGACCAGGAACACGATGTCCGCCGCATTATTGATCGCGTCCGCCGTCAGCGTCAGGCGCGTCGTGTTAAGCTGCGGCACAGGGTTGGCAACAAACAGGCGCTTGCCTTCGACGTGCAGCGCTTCGGTATGCGGAAACAACGAGGCCGTATGCCCGTCATCACCCAGGCCCAGGAAGATCAGGTCAAATTCGGGCAGTTGCTCGCCCTCCAGTTTGAAGAAGGCTCGTAGCTCATCAGCGTAGCGTTCCGCTGCCTCCGCCGCAGGCAGTTGGCCCGTCAGAATGCCGTGAATGTTGTCGGGCGGGATGGGCACGTGCTTCAGCAGCGTGTCTCGCGCCATGCGCTGATTGCTGTCCTCGTGATCGATGGGGACGTTGCGTTCGTCGCCCCAGAACACGTGCACCCTGGCCCATGCCACCTGGTCACGGTATGGCTTGCGCGCCAGCAGTTCGTGCATGGCTCTGGGCGTCGAGCCGCCGGACAGGGCCACCGCGAAACGACCGCGCCGCTCGATGGCGCGCCGCGCCGCCTGGACGAAATGGCGCGCCGCCAACCTTGCCAGCGCCGAGGTATTGTTGGCGACGATGATCCCGGCCCGCTGCGAGAGGGCGTGCATTTCACTGGAAAGCGTGACGGCCATTGACAACGCTTCCTCGAAGACGCGATCCCGGCTCGCCGAATCGAGGATGCTGCTGATCAGCGCACCCGTCGTGGCGGGCATCAGGCGCAGTGCCGCTGTCCGTCCGTCGGAAGTGAGCAGGCAGCTTTCATCCTCGGAGAGCGCGACGGTCATCGGGTGATCGTCACTGAGGATGGTCACTTTTTGCAGTCCCGGAGCACCTGACTCCGCGCTGTGTAGATGGAGTGCCACGTCACCCTGGACAGCGCGTGCGATCCAGGAGTTGGCATCGCCCCCCGCCTTCAATTGCCAACCCAGGCGGCTGGTCAGCCAGCCGAGCAGCAGCAAGCCCTGAGCGCGGGCCGTTCTATGCACGACCTCGACTTCCCGGATCGATTTGAGCAAAGCCCGTTCGCGCGTGCCATCGAAGGACTGGGCGATTGCTCGGCGCCAGGGCAACAGGCGCTGCCAGTTCACGTCGAACAGATTGGCGTGGAAGTGCGGCATATCGCGCAGCGCCGCGAGGTTGCGCAGCACGGCGGGAATATCCTCAAACGTGGCCGAGTCCACGATCAGCCCGTCGGTCACCTCGCTGAGTCCCTTGAAGATCGGGTCATTGAGCGAAATGCTGCCCTCGTGGTACAGATAGACGGGCAGATCGGGCAGCAAAAGGGCCTGCACCGCGCCCGGAATGCGATTGACGGCGCTGCGGCCCACCGTAATCGAAATCTCCTCGCAGCAGACCTGCGTTCGCGCCTCGCCGCTGCCGAGCGATGGGTGGCAGAAGACGGTGGGCACGGCAGTCAGCGCATCCGGGTTCTCATCGCCGATAGACAGCACCAGCGTCCGGCAGGGGTGCGCTTCCGAGACCTGGGCGATGATGCCAGAGGTGGCCTGCGTTTCGTTCGTGTACAGGATCAGATTGAGGGTCGTGGCGCGCAGAATGGCATTCTGGCCCTCGGCCTCTGCCACCTGCGCCCAGATGCTATTAAGCTCGGCCTCGACGTTACCGATCCGCGTGCTGCCCCCTATCGTCGTTGAAATCTGGCTGCTGTCCGCCATGATGTCTAAGCTCATCCTTCAATACTTATCGTCAACACCGAACACATATTTTACCTCACTAGAAGACCGCGGTGTTGGCTGGCGACGGCGCGGGCCTTCAGCCCAACGGCAGCCTACTTGCCTGGGCCAACCTGGATGGCACGCTCCAACTGTGGAAGGCGGGCTGATCTTGCTGCACAGGTGTATCTGCCCCAGGTTTTGTCTGACCTGGTCCCCCTCTCGGCGCAGCGGAGAGGGGCCAGGGGTGAGGTAAAACCTGCTACGCCGCAACCTGGTCGCGGCTGAACTGCGTCTCGTACAGCCGGGCGTACAGACCGCCCTGCGCGATGAGTTCCGCGTGCGTGCCCTTCTCCACGAGCCGCCCGCGATCCAGTACCAGGATCACATCCGCCGCGTGGATTGTGCTCAGGCGGTGCGCGATAACCAGGCTCGTTCGACCTTTCATGACTGTTTCCAGTGCAGACTGAATCAGTGCCTCGGATTGCGAATCCAGGTGCGAGGTCGCCTCGTCCAGCACCAGAATACGCGGGTTCTTGAGGATGACGCGCGCAATGGCGATCCGCTGCTTTTCGCCGCCGCTCAGACGGTAGCCGCGCTCCCCGACAATCGTGTTGTAGCCATCGGGCAGCCCCATGATGAAGTGGTGGATGTTGGCCGCTTTGGCCGCCGCCACGATCTCGTCGTCGGTAGCGTTGGGCCGCGCATAGAGCAGGTTGGTGCGGATCGTGTCGTGGAACAGGTACGTCTCCTGCGTCACCATGCCAATCGTCTCGGCCAGCGAATTGAGCGTGATGTCTCGCAGATCGATCCCATCGATCAGGATGCGGCCTGCTGTCGGGTCGTACAGGCGTGGCAGCAGGTAGGTGATGGTCGTCTTGCCCGCGCCGCTTGGCCCGACCAACGCCGCAAGCTGCCCCGGCAGGATCGTGAACGTCACGTCGTCGATGGCAACCGGGCGGGCCTGCGATTCCGGGATCGGCTCGTCCCCGGCGCCGGCTTGTCCATTGCTTCTCGCCGCCCCATCCTTTGCCCCGGTGGACGCCTTGCCCGACTCGTCGCCGGAAAGCACTGCGCGCACGTTGTCCATCCGGCCCGCCCGCTCAACTTCGCTCAGGCGCACCATCGCGTCGTTATCGGCATAGCTGAATGAAACGTGATCAAAGGTCACTTCGCCGCGCACATCTTTGAGCACGATTGCATCTGGCTTCTCGGCGATCTCCATCGGCATATCCAGCACTTCAAAGACACGCTCGAAGCTGACCATCGACGTGGCGAATTCTACCGGCGTATTGACCAGCGATTGCAGCGGCTCGTAAATCTGCGTCAGGTACAGGCCAAAGGCCACAATCAACCCCGTCGTAAACACGCCATCCAGCGCCAGATGCCCGCCAATCCAGTACACCACCGCCGTACCCATCGCTGTGATCAGCCCCAGGCTGACGAACAACTGCGTGCCAATCACAGCACGCCGCACGCCGTAATCGCGGACCTTACTGGCCCGGTTGGAGAAGCGCGCCACCTCTTCTTCAGTGCGCCCAAAGAGCTTGACCAGCAGCGCACCGCTGACGTTGAGCGTCTCGTTCATCATAGCGTTCATGGCAGCGTTGGTGTCCATCTGCTGGCGGGCGATGCTGCGCAGCGCCTTTCCGATGCGGCGGGCAGGCAGCACGAATAATGGCACGACCAGCAGCCCTAGCAGCGTCAGCCGCCATTCCAGCGTGAGCATGATCGCCAGGGTCGCCACCACCGACACAATGTCCGTGACAATGCCGACCAGCGTGCTGCTGATGGCCGTCTGCGCGCCCACCACGTCATTGTTGAGGCGGCTCATCAGTTCGCCTGTCTTGGTGTGGGTGAAAAAGCGCAGTGACATCCGCTGCAAGTGGGCGAACAGGGCCACCCGCAGTTCGTAGATGACCCCCTCGCCAATCGAGGCGTTCAGGTAGCGCTGGACGACGGCGATCCCGCCGTTCAGGATCGGGATCAGCACAATGCCGAGCGCTAGCACGTCCAGCAGTTGAACATTCTTGTTCGGTATAGCGTCATCGATCAACTTCCTGAACAGCAGTGGCGTCACCAGCCCAAGCAGCGATGACCCGATGATCGTGACCAGCACCAGTACAATTTTGAGGCGGTAGGGCCGGGCATAGCCAAGCACTCGCCGGATCAGCCGCCAGCTTACCTGTGGTCTGTCGCGTTTCTCGTCATAGCCTATGTAGGCCCACCAACCCATGCCATGCATCCCTATCCCCTTTTCCGCTGACTATAGAATATCAAGTTACCTGCCGATTTTAACCTGCTCTTTCGGGTAGGTCATGGAAGCGCTATACTACGCCGCCTATGAGACACCATACGGAACGCCCTGTTATCGAACCCAACCGCGTCTACTCGCGGGAAGAAGTGGCCGAGGTGCTCAACGTCAGCCTGAGCACTGTCAAGCGCTTGATTGGTTCCGGTCATCTGCGCGTCAGCCACCCGCCGGGAATGCGTCGAGTCTTGATCCGGGGGCAGCATATCCTCGACCTGCTGGAAAGCACCGAGGTCAAATCCGGCGGCCACAAGTCGCAACACGGCGCGGAGGACAAGTAATAAACCTCACTCCCCTGTTTGCCTCACCCTAAATCCCTCTCCACCAGGAAGTGGAGAGGGACTTCAAATCAAACTGGATTCCCCCTCTCCCACCCTAGTGGAGAGGGGGTTGGGGGTGAGGCGCAACAAGGGGGTGAGGTCCATTCCCTGTCAACTGAAATAGGAACTTACCGTATGCCCCGTTTGAGACAGATCGCGCTGCTGGCGCTGGCCTGCGCCGCGCTGGTCGCCGCCTGTGATACACCGGGCGCCGGCAGCCAGGCCGGGCCGACAGCCCCACCGAGTACTGCCGACGCCGAAAACGTTGCGAAAACCTTCCTGGACGCCTGGAACAAGAATGATTACGCTACCATGTATGGCCTGATTTCGCCCAGGGGCCAGCTCATCAGCCCCGAAGCCTTCAAAGAAGCCTATACCAAAGTCGATCAGATTTTGAAGCCGAGCGAGAACGGCAAAAGCTACGAACTACTGGCCGACAAGACCGAGCGCCAGGGTACAACGGTGGTCGTCCACTACAACATGAAATTCAATTCCGGGCCGCTGGGCGAGTTCACCGACCCGGATCGCACCATGCGCCTTGTGCTCAAGGAAAAAGGCTGGCGCGTGGCGTGGAGCACAATGGACATCTTCGAGGGCATGGCGGGCGGCGCAACGCTCAACCTGGAACTCACCCAGTCGGAGCGAGGCGTGATTTATGATCGCAACGGAAAGGTGATCGCGCAGAACGGCACGCCCAACCTCTCCGTCCGGCTGCTGACCCGCGAATTCCCCACCGGACGCCCCTCGGACTGCTTTTACAAACTGGCGGAAGTCTTCCGGCTGCGCGAGGCCGACCTGGAGCAGTATGCCGCTTTCAAAGGGCTGGATTACGGTTTCACCATCGGCCACCTGAGCAAAGACGATTACGACGCCAGGCACGCCGACCTGGACAAAGTGTGCAAGCTGGGCTACTACCCGCAGACCACGCGCTTTTACTACGGCGGCGGGCTGGCCCCGCAGACCATCGGCTTTGTCGGCTCGATCCCCAGTGAGGAGTTGGGAAACTATCCGGGCTACTCCCAGGATGCGCTGATCGGGCGGGTGGGCATCGAGCAGTATTGGGAAAAACAGTTAGCGGGCGAAAGCGGTGCGCGGCTGGTCATCACCGCGCCCGGCAACATTGAGGTGCGGGAGATTCAGCACAAAGACCCCAGCCCCAGCCAGGATGTGACACTGACCATAGACCGCGATTTGCAGCTTGCCACCGAGCAGGCCATTGCTGACGCTTACAACGTGGCGAACTGGGCCAGGTTCTCGACAGGCACGGCGGCCATCGTGCTGGACATCAACACGGGCGAAGTGCTGGCGATGGCGAACTTCCCCTCCGTCGATCCGGATGCCTATCTGCGGACGAGCAGTTTTGATTACCCGGATACACTCGTCGCCTACGACAAGCGGCGGGCGCTGTTCAACCGCGCCACCCAAGAAACCTATGCGCTCGGCTCCGTCTTCAAGATCGTGTCCATGGCGGCGGCGGCGGACACCGGCACGTTCAAGCTGAACCAGATTTATACCTGCACGGGCACGTTCGACGATCCCGAAGTGCCGGGCGGCAAGCGTAAAGACTGGATTTACCTGGATAAGTACGTCGAGCAGAACTATCACGGGCCAATCACGCTCATTCAGGCATTGACCGGATCGTGTGACACGTACTTTTGGGAAGTCGGCAAACAGTTGTACGAGGCGGGCGGCTCGAATCCCGACCAGTTACGCAAATACGCCAACCAGATGGGCCTGGGCGTCAAGACCGGCATCGATGCCGCCTTGAACGAGGCCCAGGGCAACATCCCCGACCCGAACTGGAAATTCAAGACGACGGGCACGCGCTGGGGTGTCGGCGACAACCTGAACACCGTGATCGGCCAGGGCGAGGTTCAGGTGACACCCATCCAGGTAGCACGCATGATCATGGGTGTGGGCAACGGCGGCTCCCTGTATAAGCCCGTCCTGGTGAGAAGCGTCGGCACACCCGGCCAGCCTCCCTCTTACGTGCCACCCACCGCCCCGCCCACGCCGATGGGTCTCGATCCAAAGGTGCTGGCGGGCATCCAGAAGGGTCTGTGTGACGTGACGCGCCAGAACATCATGCCCGGCACGAAAAACCAGAACCTGGGCACGGCCCATTTCGTGTTCTACAACTGGGACTTCGGCAGGATTGCGGTATGCGGCAAAACCGGCACGGCGCAGACCGGGGCCGCGCAGCCCAATGGCTGGTTCGCCGCCTACGCCGGGCGCGTCGATCCGAAGACGAACACCATGATCCCGGAGATCGCCGTCGTCGCCATCGTGGAGCGCTCCCGCGAGGGATCGGAAACCGCCGGGCCAATCGTGCGCCGCATCATCGAGTCGTACTACAAGCTGCCGCTCGAACCCTACCCGGACTTCTGGACGGGTGAGTACGAGGCCATGCCCGATCCCGGAGCCAGCGACGGCGGTGGGCCGCATACGAGGCGTTGAGCGCGTATACCTGCGCCCTGATGTGCGCCCCTTTCGCCATTCGCAGATATAATCAATGTATTCCGATGGAACGGTTCATCCAGTGGAACAGTCTTCGGCTCCTTTTCATTCGCCTCAACAGCACGCGCGCGCCCGCGAGGTCTTGAGAGCTTTGCCTGACGGCGTTGAGCAGGCGACGCTGATCTGCCCCCTATGCGGCGCTACCGTCCCGGCACGCGGGTTGCGCGGACATGCCCTGCGCGGCGTTGATAATGCGCGCTGGCAGTTGATCTTCACCTGCCCGGCCTGTGGCCTGATCACTGCTTTTGATACGGACGGGCTGTCGCTCGATGTGCTCGAATCGATGCGCGGCTCCGCCTGGGCTGGCAAGCTGCGCGAGTTCGCGCGGGCGATCCGCATAGAGCAGCCCTCTTACGTGCACCAGGCCACGTTGCGCCACCTTGCCGGAACGTTCCTGGCTGCTTTCGCTGCGTGGATGTTGCTCATCGGCAGCACCGACCCGATGCAGGTGGGGTGGGGGCTTGCCGTCAGCCTGGTCGTTGCCCGCCTCACCTACCGGTTCGCCGCCATCGATTTGCCCACCTGGGCGCTGCATCCGCGACGCTGGTTGGCGCTTGGCCTGCTCGCCGTCGAATTTGCCCGGCAGCTCGTTGTGCAGAACATCACGCTGTCGATTCGCGTTCTGCGGCCCGACCTGCCGATTCGGCCCGGCATTGTGGCTGTGCCCACCAACCTGACCGACGAGGTGGCCCTGACGCTATTGGGAAGCCTGATGACGTTGACGCCGGACACTGTGACGATGGACGTGGATCAGAAGCGAGGTATCATCTTCGTCCACTGGATTGACGTTCAAACTACCGACCCAACGGAAGCTCAACGCCTGCTGTCGGCTGGCCTGGAAGAGAAGATCACCCGCTGGCTGGTCTGAAAGGGAGAGTATGGGCGCAACCCATCACGACCTGGAATATGTCCTTACGTTTCTGCTCGCGCTGCTTGCCATGCCGATGCTGTATCGCCTCTGGCGCGGCCCTTCCACCGGGGATCGCGTGCTGGCCCTCGAAACGATTGGCGTGTTCGGCGTGCTCGTCTTGCTCGCCCTGAGCGTGATTGCGGAGCGCACCATCTATCTCGACCTGGCCGTGCTGCTTGCTCTGTTCAGCTTCCTGGGTACGCTGGTCATTGCCCGCTACCTGGAACGCGGCCTGATCCAGTGAGCTTATGGATATCCTGATTCTGCTCTTGTACGCGGCGGGGTTGTTTTTTAATCTGGCGGCGGTGGTCGGCATGATCCGGATGCCCGACTTATATTGTCGCCTGCATTCCAGTTCCAAGAACACCACCCTGGGATCGCTGTTGATCGTATTCGGTCTGGCCCTCCGTGAGTTCCAGGCGGGCGAGGCTCCGTCGGCGCTCAAGGTGTTGCTGATCGCCGCCTTCCTGCTGGTCGTTACCCCCATCGGCTCCCATGCGCTGGCCCGCGCCGCCTATCGCTATGGTATTCCCCTGTGGGAAGGCACAGTCGTCGATCAATATGGCGAAATGCAGGAGCAGTGATGTTTGAAGCCATCAACCTGGTGCTGATCGTCGGCTTATTGGTCAGTGCGTGGCTGGTGGTGCGGGTACGACGCATCATCGACGCGGTGATCGCCTTTTCGGCGGTGGGCACATTCCTGACCTTGCTGTTTCTGCAAATGCAGGCGCCGGACGTGGCGCTCTCGGAGGCCGCCGTCGGCGCGGTGGCCGTGCCGATGGTGCTGCTCATCTCGCTTGCCAAAATTCGCGCGCTGCTTGACAATCCGAAGGAGGCAGAGTGAACTATGCAGCGCATCCTCCTGCTCCTGACGCTCTTTCTTCTGGCCGTAGCGCTTTTGCTGGCTTTCGGCGAAGCCAGACCGGCCAACCAGCCCCTGGGCAAGATCGCCCAGCTTTATAACGAACAGACCGTTGCCGAGACGACCTCGACCAATGTCGTGGCTGCCATCAATTTCGACTGGCGGGCCTACGACACGATTGGCGAGGCATCCATCCTGCTCACCGCCGTGACCGGCGTGACAGCCCTGATGCGCCGCTACATCGAGCGGCGGCGCGAGACCGGAATCACCTGAGATGCAGCAACTGCCCAGACGCCGCGTCATGCGGCGGCAGATCGAACGCCAGGCCGAGATGACCATCATCGTGCGCACGCTCGTTCGCGGCCTGCTGCCGGTATTGCTGATCTTTGGCGTATACATTGTGACCTTTGGACATCTGACGCCCGGCGGTGGCTTCCAGGGCGGCATGATCATCGTCGGCACGGTCATGAGCTTCTACCTGGCCTACGGCTACAACATCATGCGCCGCTTCCACGAGGAAGACCTCGACCTGACAGAGCACATCGGGGCGCTCGCCTATCTGTTCACCGGGCTGCTGGGCGTCTTCTTCGGCACGCTGTTCCTGACTAACGTCATTCGCGGCGGGACGCCGGGCAGCCTGCTTTCGGGCGGGATTATCCTCGTCCTCAACTTTGTGGTCGGGCTGAAAGTCGCATCGGGCACACTGCTGGTGCTGCTTATTCTGCTCGAGTCGCTGCAGAAGGTAGTGATATGAGATTATCTCGCACCTCCGGACGGAAAGACCGGCGTGAGCAGGACATCACGAATTGACCAGATGTGGTCGGTAAGGCACAGGGCCATGGCTGGGGTGCGAGGGTCGAA
>Ga0070741_10002638_pt1 | contig 47302 bp, 43 predicted proteins | sample Coa_R1_4_FD_66440 | JGI IMG/M metagenome (GOLD analysis project Ga0070741, IMG submission 66440) | Surface soil microbial communities from Centralia Pennsylvania, which are recovering from an underground coalmine fire - Coalmine... | ecosystem: Environmental > Terrestrial > Soil > Unclassified ... | reverse complement strand
CTCGGTGTCAGACACCGGTGACACGCGAGCCACCACCGGTGGCAGACACCGACCGGCTCCCCCGCCGCGATCACCGGTGTCAGACACCGAATCTCACGCGCGCGGATCTCAGCGCGCACCCCCAGCCGCCGCCTCCTCGATGCTCGCCTTGAACAGACCGAGCAGGCTGCCCCATCCGCCGTCCCCGCCCACGCCTTTGCGCATCGCCTCGCCGCCCTCGCCGCACCGCTCGAAGTGCCGATGCTCCAGATCCACCCTCGTCGTCCCGTCCGCGAGCGGCGTAAAGCGGACCTCGACCTCGCTCGCCTTCGTGATGTCGGGCTGATACTTCCAGTCCGGCGTGATCATCCACGCGATCACGACGCGGCGCGGCGGCTCCCACGCCGTCACCTGCCCCCACGGGCACTCGGTGCCGTCCGCCTGCTCGGTGTAGCAGCGGCCGCCGAGGAACGTCTCGACAACGGCCCGCTTCATCGGCGACGAGCCGATGTGGTGGCTCCGCGGCCACCAGCTGTCGAACCCTTCGGTGAAGACGCGAAACGCGCGCTCCGCGCTCGCATCGACGGTAACGGATTTCACAACGGGCTCAATCGTGACGGTCATCGGTTCGACTCCTCCGCCGCCCGCTTGAAGGACGCGAGCGCGTGATTCCAGCAACGATCGAAGTAGCTGCGCAGCGCTTCGATCCCTTCGGGGTTGACCTGGTAGACACGGCGATTTCCTTCCGGACGATCGAGGACGAGGTGCGCGCGCTTGAGCACCGCGAGATGCTGCGAAATGGCCGGGCGCGACACCGGGAATCGCCTGGCGATCTCGACGACCGCCATGGGGCCGTTCAGAAGCTGCTCGAGAATGCCGCGGCGGGTGGCGTCGCCGAGCGCCTCCATCTGGACATGAGCGTTAGTCATTACTTACGGTAAGTGTATACTTACCAATCGCCGTCGTCAACAGCCAGCAAGAACGACGTGACGAGAAGACGATCGTCAATCGAGCCGGCGCGTCCGGCGGTTTCACGCGCGCTGGAATCATCGAAGCACGCCGACCGCAGAGCAGCGTCTCACCTGTTGCCCGCAACGCGGCAAAGCGCGCTCGAGTGACGTCGGATCAGGCGTAGCCACACGCCGCTACGCGCGTGTCGGCGGCGCGTTCGGGGTCGGGATCGGCGGCGGAGTATAAAATAGCGTGATGGCCGAACAGCCGATGTGCGTGTTCTGCCGACGACATCCGATCGATCCGAAATGGCGGCCGTTCTGCAGCGAACGCTGCAAACTCCAGGACCTGGCGCGGTGGGCCGACGGCGGCTATCGCGTCTCCGGCGACTCCACATCACGGCCCAACGATGCCGACGACGAAGCCCCCGATGAGTGACACGCTGACGATTACCGACAATCGCACCGGCAAAACCTACGAGGTGCCCGTCCAGGACGGCACGATCCGGGCGATGGACTTGCGGAAGATCAAGACGTCGCCGGACGACTTCGGCCTGATGACGTACGACCCGGCGTTCATGAACACCGCGAACTGCCGCAGCGCCATCACTTACATCGACGGCGACAAGGGCATCCTCCTCTATCGCGGCTACCCCATCGAGCAACTGGCCGAGCACAGCGATTACCTCGAGACGGCGTACCTGATTCTCTTCGGCGAGCTTCCGACGGCGTCGCAGCTGCAGTCGTGGCAGCGCGAGATCACGCTGCACACGATGCTCCACGAGAACATCAAGAAGCTGATCGACGGGTTCCAGTACGACGCCCACCCGATGGCGATCTTCCTCAGCGTCGTCGGCGCGATGTCGGCGTTCTATCCCGACGCCAAGAACATCTTCGACAAGGGGTCGCGGCTGCGGCAGATCTATCGCGCGATCGCGAAGGTGCCGAGCATCGCCGCCTGGGCGTTCCGCCACAGCATCGGGCGGCCGTACAACTACCCCGACAACGACCTGAGCTTCGCGGGCAACTTCCTGAACATGCTGTTCAAGATGACCGAGTTGAAGTACCAGCCCAACCCGGTGCTGTGCCGCGCGCTCGACGTGCTCTTCATCCTCCACGCCGATCACGAGCAGAACTGCTCGACGACGACGATGCGGACGATCGGCAGCTCGCATGCGGATCCCTATTCGTCGCTGGCCGGCGCCGCCGGCGCGCTGTACGGTCCGCTGCACGGCGGCGCGAACGAAGCCGTGCTCCGGATGCTGAACGAGATCGGATCGGTGTCGAAGGTGCCGGAGTTCATCAAGCAGGTGAAATCGGGCGAAGGCGCCAAGCGGCTGATGGGATTCGGCCACCGCGTCTACAAGTCGTACGATCCCCGCGCGAAGGTCATCAAGAAGACGGCCGATCTGGTTTTCGCCATCACGGGCAAGAACCCGCTGCTCGACATCGCCCTCGAACTCGAGCGGATCGCGCTCGACGACGAGTACTTCGTCAGCCGCAAGCTGTACCCGAACGTCGATTTCTACTCCGGCCTCATCTATCAGGCGATGGGGTTCCCGGTGGAGATGTTCCCGGTCCTCTTTGCGATTCCGCGGACCGCCGGGTGGATGGCGCAGTGGGAGGAGATGCTGCTCGACCCCGAGCAGAAGATTGCCCGGCCGCGACAGGTTTACACCGGGCCGAAACAGCGCGATTATATCCCCCGCGAGAAGCGGAGTTGATGGTCGCCGCCGTCCTGATCGTCGCGCTCCACCTGCAGCCGCCCGCCGCGCCTGCGCCGAAGTTCGAGGCCGGCCGCGCGTGGGAGCACCTGCGGCAACTGGTCGCCATCGGGCCGCGGCCGTCGGGATCGTCGGCCATCGAGCAGGCCCGCAAGTACATCAAAGAACAGCTCGCCGCGCAGGGACTGACGCCCACCGAACAGACCTGGGACGAACAGACGCCGATCGACAAGGTGAAGATGACCAACCTGTCGGTCGTCATCCCCGGCGCGCGCAAAGAGCGGATCGTCGTCGCCGGCCACTACGACACGAAGCTGTTCCGGGAATTCCGGTTCGTGGGCGCGAGCGACGGCGCGTCGAGCGCGGCGTTCCTGCTGGAGCTCGCGCGCGTGCTGCGCGCGCGCAAGAATGCGTTCACGGTCGAACTGCTGTTCCTCGACGGCGAAGAGGCGCGGCTGAAGGAGTGGCACGGCACCGACAACACGTACGGCAGCCGCCACTACGTCGAACTGGCGAAGCGCGACGGATCGCTGGCGTCGATCAAGGCGCTGATCCTCGTCGACATGATCGGCGACCGCGATCTCGACATCCGGCGCGACGACAACTCGACGCCGTGGCTCACCGACATCATCTGGTCGGCCGCGAAGCACCAGTCGCTCGAGGACTATTTCATCGCCGACTCGACGCGGATCGAGGACGACCACCTGCCCTTCGTGTCCGCCGGCGTGCCGTCGGTGGACATCATCGATCTCGACTACGACGCGTGGCACACGGCGAAAGACAACCTGGACGCGGTGAGCGCGCGCAGCTTGCAGGTGGTCGGCGACGTGCTGCTCGCGGCGCTGCCGTCAATCGAGAACCACCTGATCAAGCAGTCGCAGATTGCGCTCGTGCGGAAGACCGCGGGCCGCGCGAAGGGCCCGCGCAAGAGCTACGCGATACGGTTCGCGGTGCACCGCAAGTCGAAGAAGCCGCTGCGGCGGTTCGAGACCGTGGCGGACCCGGTCGCGCTCGCGCACTGAGCGGCGCGACGCGCACGGCCGGACAGCCCATCACCCCTGATATCCGTTGGCGGCCAACTGCACGCGCGTGCCGTCCGGATCGACGAAGTACAGCTGATCGCCGCCCGTCGTACGGTTCGCGGGGTTGCGATCGATCGTCGCGCGGATCCCCTGCTCCTGCAGCTTTGCGGCGATGCGCTCGGGGTCGTAGTCGTCCACGCCGATGCAGCAGTGATTCACCGTGCCCGGGTTCGGCAGCTTGTAGACGCCGAGAAAGCTGGTGCCCAGACCGAGATTGATGCCGCCGTTGCCGGGTCGGCTGACGACCGGCAGGTCCAGGACCTTGGCGTAGAACGCCGCCGCCTTCTCCACGTCGGTGACGGCCAGGGAGACGTGGTTGAGCGTCCTGCCCCGCGCGACGGCGGCCTGCGCGGTCTGCGCCTGGACCGTCGACGAAGCGCCCGCCACGAGGGCGGTCAACGAGCCGATCAGCTCGCGCCGGGTCAGCCGGCCGGCCGCGAATCGGTCCACCAGGTGTTCGATCTGTGTCATCGGGCCCTCATGGCTGTGTGCCAGCTCGAAGTACCTGGCACGTACCAGGTACGTGCCAGGTAAGTACCAGGTACGTACCTGGCACTCCTAACCGCGTTTGTTATACCCCGTCTAAGCTCTGTAGTGATGACGGCGGAGGGGGCGGGGGTCCTGACGCGGGCGCGTCAGGGCGACGAGGACGCGTTTCGCGTGCTCGTCGAACAGCACAGCCGCCGTGTCTTCCGCCTCGCCTACCGGATGACCGGCAACGAACAGGATGCCGAAGACGTGGTTCAAGAGAGTTTCCTTCGCGCCTACAGGCAGCTCGGCCGGTTCGAATCGCGCGCGAACTTCGGCACCTGGATGTACCGGATCACGGCGAACTGCTGCGTGGATCTGATGCGCGCGCGCCAGGCACGGCACGATCAGTCGCGCGGCGAGAGCCTCGACGGCGCCGAACAGCTCCCGGCGGTGGACCGCCCCGGGCCGGAACGGCTCGCCGAGAGCGCCGAAATCGATCGGCAGGTCCAGCACGCGCTCGGCGCGCTGAGCCCGCTCGAGCGCGCGGCCTTCACGCTGCGCCACTACGAAGGACGTTCGATCGACGAGATCAGCGCCACGCTCGGCCTCGGAACGAGCGCGGCGAAACACAGCGTGTTCCGAGCCGTGAAGAAACTTCGCGCAGCGCTCGCGCCGCTGCGCCGGCAGACGTCATGAGCCGCCACTACACCGACGAGGATCTCACGCTCTACTTCTACGGCGAGGGGCGCCGGCGCGCCGATGTCGAGTCGCACCTCGAGTCGTGCGCGCAGTGCGCGGCGCTCTATCGCGAGCTCGCGGATACGCTCGCGCTCGTCGCGTCCCCTGACGTGCCCGAGCGGGGCGATCAGTACGGCCTCGAGGTCTGGCAGAAGATCCGCCGGCAGCTGCCGGAGCGCGAAGCATGCACGTGGTTCGATCGGTTCCCTGGATCCAAGTGGTTCGATGGGTTCGATAGGTTCAATGGGTTCGCCGGGTTCAATCGGGCCATCGGGCTCGCGGCCGCGGCGGCGGTGCTCGTCGTCGCGGCATTCATGGCCGGCCAGCGTTTCCGGCCGGGCCCGTCGAACGCGGTGAGCGCCGTGATCCCGGTGTCCTCCACGGATCACGCAACCCCGGCGAGTCAGGCGGACGCGTCCGCCTCGAAGCGCATCCTCCTGACGTCGGTCGCCGATCACCTCGATCGGTCCGAGCGCGTGCTGACCGACATCATCAACACGGCGGGCCCGGGCGACATCTCGCAGGAACAGTCCTGGGCCGAAGACCTGCTGACGACGAGCCGGCTGTATCGGCAGGATGCCGTGGCGGCCGGCGAACCGTCCGTGGCGGCAGTGCTCGACGAACTGGAGCGCAACCTGCTCGAGATCGTCCACAGCCCGTCCCGGATCTCCAGCGACGATCTCGAGCAGATCCGCCGGCGTCTCGACGCCGCGGCGCTGCTCTTCAAGGTGCGCGTGCTCGGCGACGAGCTGCGCCGACGGAACAAGACATCATGACACTGAAGACATTTTTCGCCGCGCTCCTCGTGTCGCTCGTCGCGATGGGCGGCAGCGCGCGCGCCTTCACCGACGACCAGGCGGACGACCTCTACGAACGCGCGCGCGACGCGATCGAGCAGACGCGCTACGACCGCGCGCTGGCGGCGCTCGATCGGCTCATCGAGATGAAGACGCCGCGCACCGACGCGGCGCTCTACTGGAAGGCGTACAGCCTGTCGAAGCTCGGATCGACCGCCGAAGCGCTGACGACCCTCGCGGACCTGCAGCAGCGGTTCAAGGAGAGCCGGTGGCTGAAGGACGCGAAGGCGCTCGAGGTGGAGGTGCGGCAGTCGGCGGGACAGACCGTGTCGCCCGATGCGCAGGCCGACGAGGACACGAAGCTGATGGCGCTGCGCGGGCTGATGAACAGCGACCCGGAGCGCGCGATGCCGATCGTCGAGCAGATGCTGTCGGGCACCAGCTCGCCGAAAGTGAAGGATCGCGCGCTGTTCGTCCTCAGCCAGTCCAACTCGCAGCGGGCGCGCGACATCATCGCAAGCGTCGCGAAGGGCAACGCCAACCCCGATCTGCAGCTGCGCGCGATCAAATACCTCGGCATCATGGGCGGCGACGCGACGCGGCAGGTGCTCGTCGACGTGTATCGGACGTCCGGCGATTCGGCGGTGAAGCGATCGGTGATCCGCAGCTTCATGGTGTCGGGCGACCGCGCGCGGCTGCTGAACCTGGCGAAGACCGAGAGCAACCCCGAGCTGCGCGGCGACGCCGTGCAGCAGCTCGGCGTGATGGGCGCGCACACCGAGCTCGCGGAGCTCTATCAGACCGAAACGTCAGTCGATGTGAAGAAGCGGATCCTGCAGGCGATGTTCGTCGGCGGCGGCGCCGACAAGCTGATCGACCTGGCGAAGAACGAGAAGGACCCGCAGCTGCGGAAGACGGCGGTGCGGGACCTCGGCCTGATGGGCAGCGCGAAGACCGGCGACGCCATCAAGGCGATCTATCAGTCGGACGCCTCGCCGGAGATCAGGAAGGAAGCGATCAACGCGCTCTTCCTGCAGAACAACGGGCATGCGCTCGTCGAGCTCGCCCGCGCCGAGAAGGATCCGCAGATGAAGAAGGAGATCGTCTCGAAGATGTCGGTGATGTCGAAGAACAAGGAAGTGACCGACTATCTGCTGGAGCTGCTGAAGTGACCGCGCGGGGCTTGGCGGCGTGCGGCTGGGGGATGGCGGTCGCGCTGACCGCGTCCGCAGCCGGCGCGCAGACGCTCGACGCGAAGATCCGGGCCGCGGCGACGCCCGGCGCCGTCACCTGGGTCGGCTATCGGCTGCCCAAAGTGCCGGGCCACCAGACGATGTGCGGCGGCGAGCGCGAGCGGACGAACAAGGTGATCCTCGAAGGGCCGCGGGAGATCGAGGTGCTGGCGCGGATCGAGAACGGCGTCCTGACGTGGCTGCGGACGGTGACGCCCGACTGCGAGATCGACGCGAGCGGCGCGACGCTGGTCTGGCTGACGGGCGTGACCGCGCCCGACAGCGCCGCGTGGCTGGAGTCGCTCGTGTCCGGCGCGGCCGCCAGCCGGGAGACGACCAATCATGTGACCGATCCGGCGCTGGCGGCGCTCGCGATGCAGGCGGGCGAGGAGGCGGGGGCGGTGCTGGTGCGCGAGGCGAAGACGGCGTCGGCGCCGCGGGTGCGCGGTCAGGCGCTGTTCTGGCTGGCGCAGCGCGCCGGCGCGGTGGCGCTGCCGACGATCGCCGCGGCGGTGGACACGGATCCGGAGGTCGAGGTCAAGCGGCGCGCGGTGTTCGCGCTGAGCCAGCTGCCGAAGGACGAGGGGGTCCCGAAGCTGATCGAGATCGCGCGGAGTCACCGGAATGCGGAAGTCCGCAAGCAGGCGTTCTTCTGGCTGGGTCAGTCCAAGGATCCGCGAGCGGTCGCGTTCTTCGAGGAGGTGTTGACGAAGCGCTGACCGCCCGGTGTCAGACACCGACGCTGGTGGTGGTGTCAGACACCGACCCTGGTGGTGTCAGACACCGACGCTCCTGGTGTCAGACACCGACCGTTATCGCTGCAGCAAACCCACACCGGCCAGGCACAGCAGCACGCCGACGACCTTGACCACCGTGAACGCCTCGCCAAACCACACCGACCCCAGCGCAACCAGCAGCACCGCGACAATCCCGTTCGCGACGACCGACGTCGTGCTGACCGCAAGGCCTCCGCGATATGCGAGCAGGAACCCCATTTCGATCAACAGCGCCCCGATCCCCACCATCGCGATCGTCGGATGCCAGACCCGGATCGCCGCCAGCGGCGTCTTCGCGCCGCGCGTCGCCGCATACACGACCACCGCCCCCGCCAGCGCCGTGCCGTACAACCCGATGAGCGCCGCCATCGGATCGTACGCCGGCGGAATCGATTTCGCCGACAGGTGATACATCACGCTGCCGCCGACCACCAGCACGAGCGGCGCCCAGACCAGCAGCGCGCTCACGCGCGGCCCCGGTGCCATTCCGACACGACCATCGTGAAGCGCGTCGCGCGCCGGCCGTCGCACGCGTACGCATGCGGACGATCCGTGTGCGCCACCGCCGATCCGCCTGCCGCGATCACGTAGCTCACCTCGCCGAACGCCAGCGTCAGCGACCCCGACGCGACGTGAATCAGTTCCTGCGTGCCCGACGGGTGCGCCGGCGCCTCGTATCGCTCGCCGGGCCGCAGCTCCCACGTCCACAACTCCAGCATGTCGGGTCCGGACGATCCGACGAGCAGCGTGGCGCGACCGCCCTTCGGCCCGCGCCACAGCAGCCGCGGTGCCGTCGCCGGCAGCACCTCCGCGGGATGCTGCCCCGCGACCTGGACGAGATCCGCGACCGACGCGCCGAGCGCCGCCGCCAGCTTGCACAGCGTCGCAATCGACGGGTTCGCGTCCCCGTTCTCGATCTGCACGAGCGCCCCCTTGCTGACGTCGGCCAGCGCCGCCAGGCGATCGAGCGACAGGCGGCGCTCCCGCCGGCGCGTGCGGATCCGCTCCGACAGCAGCGACAGGAGCTGACGGTCCGTGGCCACCGCCGTGGTTATACATTAAGATGACCGAATCGGTCAATAAAATGACCGGCGAGCGACGCCGCGTCCGCGCAGGTGCCGCGCCGCGACCTCGGCCTACGCCTTGACCCTGGTGTCGTCGATGATCGTCTGAATTTGATCGCGCGTCAGCGTGCGGTTCGACGCCTTCGCGGCGGAGAAGATGCGATCCACGATCTCGTCGGTGGCCGGGAGCCCCCGCTTCTCCAGCCAGAAGACGACGTTCGAGCGCCCCGACATCGGGCCGACCTCGATCTCCTGCTCGCGCCCGACGAGCGACGCCGGCACCGCGGCGTACACCGCGTCCATCAGCGCGCGGTCCCCCTTGCGGAACGCCTTGACGACCGCGGCCGCGTGCACGCCGGTGGCCGTGCGGAACGCATCGGCGCCGATCACCGGGTAGTTCGGCGGGATGCGGACGTCGCACGCGCGCGCGACGGCGCGGCAGTAGGCCGGCAGCTTCGTCAGGTCCTTGTCGATGTACCTCATCATCGCGAGGTTGACCATCAGCAGATCCATCGGCGTGTTGCCGCAGCGCTCGCCGAGGCCGAGCGCGGCCGCATGCAGCCGCGTCGCGCCCGCCTCGAGCGCGGCAATGCTCGACGCGACGCCGAACCCGCGGTCGCGGTGGCCGTGCCAGTCGATGCCGACGTCCGCGCCGAGCTCCTCGATGAGCGACTTGACGAACCGCACGACGGCGCGCGCGCCGTTCGGCGTCGCGTGCCCGACCGTGTCGGCGACGCACAGGCGTTTCGCGCCGGCGCGGATCGCCGTCGTGTACAGCGCGCGCAGCGACGCCGGATCCGCGCGCGTCGTGTCCTCGGTGACGTACATCACCTGCACGCCCTCGCGCGCCGCGAACGTCAGCGCGTCCTCGGTCGTCCGCTGGAGGAATTCGATCGTCCAGCCTTCCGCGTACTGCCGGATAGGACTCGAGCCGATGAACGCGCCGCACTCGATCGGGACCCCGGTCCGCTGCTGAATCTCGGCGATCGGACGGATGTCGGCCACCACCGTGCGCGCCGCGCAGTTGGCCCGAACGCTCAGCTTGCTGCTGGCGATCGCGCGGGCGAGGGTCTCGACGTCCTTGGCGATCTTCGGCCCGGCACCCGGCAGGCCGATGTCGGCCGTGTCGATCCCGAGCGCGTTCATGTGGTGGAGGATCTGGATCTTCTCGTCGACGCCAGGGTTGCGGACCGACGGCGACTGCAAGCCGTCGCGCAGCGTCTCGTCGTCGAGCATCGCGACGGCGCGCGGCTGCGCGGCGTCGCCGTTCCAGTCGTGGATGAGCGGGTGCGGCGCGACTTTCACCGTTGCCCCGCGCGCGCGACGGCGATCGACGCGGCGCCCACGGCGAGCAGCACGGCGGCGCCGGCCGACGCCGTCCACAGCCCGCGCGTCACCGCCGGACGCATGAAGTCGTCCATGCGGACGTAGGGCAGCCCGACGTTCACCGCCCGGCTCGCCGCGCGGATGTACTCGCGGCCCGCGGCCACGATCACGTGGTCGAACACCACGTTCCACACGAGCACCGCCCAAATCACCCAGAGCGCGAGGGCGAGACGCGCGAGGCGCATACGTGATTATGGCATGGCGTCAGCGCCGACGAGCGTACGCCCGCAGCCCGACGACGACGACCGCGACCGCGACGGCGATCCACGTGATGTAGCGCGGCGTGTCGCCGGCCGGCGCCCGGCCCAGGAAGAGGGCCAGCAGCACCAGGAGCGCCAGCGCGAGCACCGACGCGATCAGCCCCGAGCGGCCGCCGCGGCGCGCCCGGATCTCGGCCGGCTGGTACTTCGCGTCGGTCGTCGGCGCGCCGCACTTGTAGCAGATCAGCGCCTTGTCGGCGATGTCAGTGCCGCAGTTCCTGCACTGCACGCTGCGCGCTCGTCGGATAGGGGAACAACGGCCTCACCGCCGCCATGATAGCCAACGCGATGCCGAACGTGCACACAATCGTCGCGCCCGTCGGCAGATCGAGCATCAACGAGAGGTAGACCCCCGCCGCCGACACGATCGTCCCCATGGTCCAGCCGATGGCGAGGCGCGTGCCGACCGAGTCCGCGTAGAGCATCGCGGCGACCGAGGGCACGATCAGGTAGCAGAACACCAGCAGCACGCCGGCAATCGACACCGACGAGGTGACGACGAAGCCGAACGAGGCGTAGAACAGAAAGTCCCAGAAGCGCACCGAGATGCCCGCGGCCTCGGCCTTGTGGTGGTCCATCGAGATCGCCAGGAACTTGCGGCGGAAGATGAAGTGGAACAGGCCGATCGCGCCGTAGAGCGCCGCCGTCTTTCCCACCTCGGGCCACGACACCGCGAGAATGTTGCCGACGAGCATGTCCTTCAGGTGCTCGCTCTCCGACGTCGCCTTGCTCATGGCGAGGATCGCCGCCGCCGACGCGACGGCGTAGCAGATGCCGATGATCGCTTCCTGCGGGATGCGCGCGCGCTTGACGCGCAGCACCGAGAAGACGAGCGCGCCCAGGAAAGTGAACGCGAGGCTGATCCAGTAGACGATCGGCGCGTGCGGATCGCCGCCCGAAATCGGCAGGAGGATCGCGATCGTCGCCCCGAGCGCCGCGATTTGCGCCAGCGACAGGTCGACGAAGATCACGCCGCGCTCGACGACGTGCACGCCGAGGTAGGCGTGGATTCCCGTCAGGATCAGGCTGGCGACGAAGGGCGCCACCAGAAACGAGAGCATCGAGGTGTCCATCGTTACTTCCCTGCCCCGCTCTTCCTGATCGCGTCGATCAGCAGGTTGATGTCGTAGTCGAACAGCTTGAAGTAGTCGGTCGCTTCCTTCGTGCCGCCGACCGACGGCGACATCACGATCACCTGCGCCCCGGTCTCCCGCCCGATCGCGTTCGGCGTCTTCAGATCGAAATACGGCTCGACGAGCACCAGCTTCACGTTCTGGCGCTTCATCTCGTTGATCAGATCCAGCGTGTGCTGCGGCGTCGGCGGGATGCCGGGCCGCGGCTCGACGTAGCCGACGATGTCGAGGCCGAACCGCTCGGCGAAATTGGGGAACGACCGATGGTAGGTGACCATCTTCGTCCCCTTGTACGGCGCCATCTTCGCCAGCCAGCCCTTCTCCGCCGTGTCGAGCCGCGTCGTGAAGTCGGCGAGCCGCTGCTGGAAGTACGCGCGGTCGTTCGCGCGCAGCTGCGAGAACTTGTCGGCGATCTCCTTCGCGATCCGCTTGCCGTTCTCCGGATCGAGCCAGTAGTGCGGGTTGCCGAGCGGATGGACGTCGCCCATCGCGCGCGTGATCTGCCCGGTCGGCACCTCGAGGATCTGCGCCTGGAGCGACGCGTCCAGATACCCTTCGGCGCCGGGCTGGATCTTCCCGTTGCGGCTCTGCTGCTCGAGCGGCGGCAGCCACCCGATCTCCAGCTCGCGGCCGACGACGATGAGGACATCCGCTTTCTGCAGCTTCAGGATGAAGCTCGGCTTCGCTTCGACGAAGTGCGGATCCTGGTAACCCTTCGCGATCGAGTCGACGGCGATGCGATCGCCGCCGACTTCGCGCGCGAGCGCCGCGAGGTCCTCGGTGGTGGCGACGACGTTCAGCTTGCCCTGCGGGAAGGCCGGCAGCGCGACGAGCAGCGCGGCCAGCGTCAGCACACATGTCTTCATGGTCTTCACCTAAAACGGATGCGCGCCGTGCGCGCCAATCGAGAACTGGAACTGGAAGAGCAATTCGTTCGCGTCGACGCCTTCCGCGTAGTTGCGGCGGCGGTACTCGCCGCGCACCTGGCTGAACTCGCTCGGCCAGTACGTGATCGTGAAGGCGCCGCCGGTGTCGAGCAGCGACGCGTTGTCGGGCCGATTGCTGCGATCGTAGCGCGCGCCGGCGAACCATCGGCGGCCCACCTGGTAGTCGCCGGAGACGTAGCCGCCGCTGCCGCTCTGCAGCCCGGTCGGCTGCTCGCGGCGGCTCCAGATCCACTCGGTGCGGCCGATGAACGAGTGGTAGATCGAGCGCTGCAGCGGACGCCAGCGCAGCGTCGCGTCGACGCCGTAGAGCTGCGTCACCAGCGACCCGTCGTCCGGCAGCGCGTTGGCCGCGATGAGGCCGTTGTGGCCGCGGCTGTAGGAGAAGCCGAGGTCGATGTTCGTGTCCTCGGTGATGTCCTGATAGCCCCGCAGGTGGCCGACGTAGCTCAGCTCGCTTCGCCTGGTCGTCTGGAACAGCGGGCTGCCTTCGCCCCCCGAGTCGCCGCGAAACACCTGGCCCGTCGCCTCGAGGAACAACCAGGGGTTCGGGATCAGGCGCGCGACCGAGAATCCCGCATCGTCGATGCCGTCCTCGCCGCCGACGAGGTTGTACGACACGAGCGGGCGATCGGCCCAGGGCAGCACGTGGTTGTGCAGCGAGTTCACCTTGCCGAAGGCCGCGCGCATCTTGCCGACGCGCGCCAGCAGGCCGCCCGGGAGCGACGTGAACGTGACGAAGCCTTCCTCGAGGTCCACGCCTTCCTCGCCGAACGAGATGAAGAAGTCGGCGCGCGCGTACGGATCGACGACCGCCTGGAACGACGCTTCCGACTCGTGCATCTGCAGCGGCATCGGGTGATCGCCGCCGAGCGAGAACGGATCCGGGTGGATCGGATTCGTGCCCGCCGCGCCGAGGAAGTCGCCGATCACGGCCATGTCGGGGTTGAACACCTTCGACCCGGCGACGGCGGCGCCGTACACCGGGAGCGCGCCGGACGGTCCGCCCGCTCCCTCGGCGCCCGGGGGCACCTGCGCCGTCGGCTGCGGCGCGGCTGCGGCCGGCTCGGGCGAGGCCGGCGGCTGCGGCGCGTTCGGCGACGGCTGCGCGGCCGCGCCCGGAGCGCCCGCGGCGCCCGTTTCCAGCTTCTGCTCGAGCGCCGACAGGCGCCGATCGTACTCCTGCTTGATCGCCTCGAAATCGCGGCGCAGCTGATCGATCTGCTGCTGCACCGACTGCGCAGCATCCTGCGCGAACGCGGCCGACGGTCCGAGCACGAGACCCGCCGCGACGAGCGATGCGCAGAACACACGCCTGCATCGCATACGTCCCCTCCGTTCGACTGACTGTGGTGTGGGTAACGAGAACTCAGCGCGCCGCGGAGGGCGGCGACCGGCCGGTGGTGCGGACGGCGAGCAGGAGCTCGTCGACGAGGACCGATTCGGTGACGGCGCCGCCCGCGTCAGCGAGGGCCGCCGCGCCGGGCGCCGCCAGCGGAGCGGGATCGGCGCTGAGCACGGTCGACGTGCACACCGTGCAGTGCTGCGGCGTCTTCAGCTCGCAGGCGAGGTCGTGGTGGAGGAACGGCCCCACCAGCAGAAACAGGACGTAGACCGCCAGGCCGAACGCCGACCATCGGAGACGCGTCATTTCCCTACGATGATTCTAAATCGGCCGGCGAAGCCGCCCAGATCATTTTCGCCAACGTCGTGGGACACGCTCGGATCGGCGCCGAGGATGCCGGGCACGTGCGACCACGCGGCGTCGGCCGATACCCCAACCCATCGATGGAGGCGAAACTCGGCGCCGCCGACCGCCAGCACACCGGTCGTCCGGACGTCCACGCTCTCGGCGGCGGTCGCAAACGCCGACGTCTGCCGGTAGCGGTACGTGCCGACGCCGGCGCCGGCGTACGGCACGAGCCAGGCGAACCGGCGCGGGTGGAACCGGTACCCCGCGACGATCTCGAGCGGCGTCTCGGTCACCGTCATCGGAATACCGAGGTGGAAGACCTGCCCGTTGCTCACGAAGACCTGATCCCCGGTCTTGTTGAACCGGGACGCGCCGACTTCCACGAACAGGCGGTCGCGAAACGTCGCCTGCGCGCCGCCGCCGTAGAACGGATCGACGTTCCCGCCGAAGTTCGCGTCGAAGCTCTGCGCCGCGGCGAAGCGCTGCGCCGCAACTTGGCCGAAGACGCGCAGCGAAATCGCGGGGGCCTCCTGCGCGCGCGCCGACGCGGCGAACGTCGTCACGCACAGGCCGCACAGGATGCCGAGCGCGCGATGCCGCGCGAGGGCCGTCATCGCGCGAGCCCGAGCCCGCGCAGCACCGCGCGCGCGTCGACGAGGCCGAACCCGTACGTGTCGTCGCGGCCCGGCGCGCCGAGGTCGATGGCGAACTTCTCGAGCGCCGCTTCGATCGCCGCCGGATCCTTGATGCCCTGCTGCATCAGCATCGCGGCGACGCCGCTCACGTGCGGCGTGGCCATCGACGTTCCGAGATAGCCGACGATCGCCATCACGTCGAAGCGCGGCGGCCGGTAGTCCGCCGGGGCGAGCAGAAACGTGTCGGTGAAGGTGAAGTCGAACGTCTGCTGCCAGACGAACCCGTCGCGCCCGAAGCCGCGCTCCGATCCGCCCGGCGCGGAAAGCTCGATGTACGGGCCGAAGCTGGAATAGTACGCATGGCAGTCGGGCAGGGTGGCCGCACCGGTGCACCGCCGCGTCCCGGTCTGGCCGACCGCGCGCCGGTCGACCGCGCCGACCGACACCGCACCCGGAACGCGCGACGCGATTTCGGCCACGACGCTCGTCGGGTTGAGGCCGAATTTCGGGTCGGTCACCTCGGCTTCGTTGCCGCCGGCGACGGCGACGAAGCACCCCTTGCCCACCGCGTAGCGAATCGCCGACTCGATTACCGGCGAGCAACCGTCCTGATTCGGCTGCGCACCGCAGTTCGACGGCCCGGAGCTCCCGAGGCTGAGGTTGATCACGTTCGCGCCGTTGTTCGCCGCGTAGCGGATGCCGAGCGCCACCTGCTCGTCGCTGCCGCCCACGAACGGCGATCCGCCGAAGGCGACGTCCCAGTCGCTGGCGAGCACCTTCACCGGCATCAGCTTGACGTTGAACGCGACGCCTGCGGTCCCGATGCCGTCGTTCGTCAGCTGTCCGACGGTGCCCGAGACGTGCGTGCCGTGACCGTCGAAATCCAGCGGATCGGTGGTGTTCCAGACGAAATCGTACGGCGCGACGATCCGGGCGGCATGACCGCCGCCGACGATCTGATCGGCGGCGCTGTAGGGAATCAGCTGATGGCCCAGCGCCGGATGCGCGGCGCCCGTCTCGTCGACGAACCCGCGGATGTTCGCGTCGAGCGTGGCGTTGTGAAACGCCAGGCCGGTGTCGACCACCGCCACGGTGATCGCGGATCCCGCCTGCGGCTGAATGTCCCACGCGCTCTCGAGCTGCAGCAGCGGCAGGTTCCACTGCAGGTCCGCATAGTGCGGATCGTTCGGAACGAACGTCGCGTGCACGCGATACGGCGCCTGCGCGTACGCGACCTCGGGCCGCGCCCGAAGCGCCGCGGCGATCGCTTCTCCGTTTTCGCTCGGGTCGATCGTGACGATCTCGAAGTCGGCGTCCGCGGCGCGGGGCTGGCGCACGCCGCTCGGCACGACGCTGTGGACGGCGGAGGCGCGCGCGACGTCGCTCGCCTCGTCCCTGAATTTCACGATGACGCGGCCGGCGCTGAAGGGCCGCCCGGAGGCGCCGGTACGGACGAGATCGTCGTCCGCGTGGAGGCCGGCACGGCGGATCGCTTCCGGCGACGCGGGGCGATGCGTCTCGTCGGGAATGGTGTCCTGATCGATCGCCGGGAGGCCGACGTCGAGGATCACCAGCGGCGAACGCGTCTGTCCGCTCGCCACGAGCGCACCCGCGATAACAATCGCGAATAGTAACAGCAGCCCACCGGCTGAGCGGCGCATCCCGTGTATTCTAACGTGTCGTGAGCGACACACTCTTTCACAAGGTCTGGGACGCGCATGCCGTGCGACGGCTGCCCAGCGGCCAGACGCAGTTGTTCGTCGGTTTACATCTTGTTCACGAAGTGACGAGCCCGCAGGCGTTCGACATGCTGCGCCAGCACGGGTGGCGCGTCGCCTTTCCCGACCGCACGTTCGCGACCGTCGATCACATCGTCCCGACGCGCTCGCAGCAGCGGCCGTTTCTCGATGTGATGGCCGAGGAGATGACGGTCGTCCTCGAGCGGAACTGCCGGGAGTTCGGGATTCCGTACTGGCCGCCGGACAACGACAACCAGGGCATCGTGCACGTCATCGGCCCCGAGCTGGGGCTGACGCAGCCCGGGATGACGATCGCCTGCGGCGACAGCCACACGTCGACGCACGGCGCATTCGGCGCGATCGCCTTCGGCATCGGCACGTCGCAGGTCCGCGACGTGCTGGCGTCGCAGTGCCTGGCGCTCGACCCGCTGAAGGTGCGGCGGATCGACGTGAACGGCAGCATGAGGCCGGGCGTCTACGCCAAGGACGTGATTCTGACGATCATCCGCCAGCTCGGCGTCCAGGGCGGCGTCGGCTACGCGTACGAATACGGCGGCACGACGATCGATCGCCTGTCGATGGAAGAACGGCTGACGATCTGCAACATGTCGATCGAAGGCGGCGCGCGCGTCGGGTACATCAACCCGGACGACACGACGTTTGCGTATCTGCAGGGCCGTCGGTTTGCGCCGCGGGATGCGGCGTTCGATCGCGCGCGCGCGTGGTGGCGGTCGATGGCGTCCGACGCGCGCGCCGGCTACGACGACCGCGTGGCATTCGACGCCGCGGCCATCGAGCCGACGGTCACCTGGGGCATCAACCCGGGACAGTCGGTCCGCATCTCGGAGCGCATCGAGGGCGACCCGCACGACGAGGCCTTCGCGTTCATGGGGTTCCAGCCGGGCGACCGCGTGGCCGGCACGAAGATCGACGTCGCCTTCATCGGCTCGTGCACGAACAGCCGGCTCTCGGATCTCGAGGAGGCCGCGCGCATCGTCCGCGGACACCGCGTCGCGCCGCACGTGAAGGCCCTCGTCGTCCCCGGCTCGCGCGCGGTCAGCCGCGACGCGGAGGCGCTCGGCCTCGACCGCGTGTTCGTCGATGCCGGCTTCGAGTGGCGCGGCGCCGGCTGCTCGATGTGCCTGGCGATGAACCCGGACCGGCTCGAAGGGCGCGAGATCTGCGCGTCGTCGTCGAACCGCAACTTCAAGGGCCGGCAGGGTTCGCCCACCGGACGCACGCTGCTGATGAGCCCGGCGATGGTCGCGGCGGCGGCGATCGCCGGCGAGGTGGTGGACGTCCGTACCGTGCTGCCGGAAGCGGTGCTCGCGTGAATCCAGCATCGAGCCATCAGCCGCCGGCCACCAGCGCGCGCGTGGCCGGGCGCGCGCTGCCGCTGCGCGGCGACGACATCGACACCGACCGCATCATGCCGGCGCGCTTCCTGAAGGCGGTGTCGTTCGAAGGCCTCGAGCGGCACGTCTTCGAGGACGACCGCGCGGCCGACCCGGCGCATCCGTTCAACGACGCGCGCTACGGCGGCGCCGCGATTCTTGTCGTCAACAGGAATTTCGGCTGCGGGTCGTCGCGCGAGCACGCGCCGCAGGGGCTGCAGCGCTACGGCATCCGCGCGATCGTCGGCGAGTCGTTCTCCGAGATCTTCCAGGGAAACGCGGTGATGATCGGGATGCCCTGTTTCGTCGCGGACGGCGCGTCGATCGATCGCCTGCAGCGCGAGATCGAACGCGACCCGGCCGCGATCGTCACGGCCGACGTCGCGTCGGGGCTCGTGCAGGCAGGCGCGCTCGAGATTCGCGCGACGATGCCGCCGGCCGCGCGCGACGGGCTGCTGTCGGGCCGGTGGAACCCGACCGCGATGCTGCTCGACGGGATCGACGAGGTCCGCGCCGTGGCCGGCCGACTCCCCTACATCGCGAATTTTCCGGCGCGTTGACGCTACGGTTTGGGCGGACGCAGCGCCGCAAGCGCGGCGTCCTGCAGTTCCGCGCGCCACCAGCGATCCGACCCGACCTTCTGCGCCTGGTTCACGCCGACGACGATGCGGTCCCCGGAGGCGATTGGCGAGCCGTCGAGCACGAGCGTGGAGAACTTGGTCGTGTGCGCCTCGAGCGTGCGCCGCGCGGGCGCCGTCTGCCGCGCCTTGAGCGTGCCCTGCGCGTCGAACACGAAGGCCATCACCGTGAACTCGTCGACGTTGTCGTCCGACGCGTTCGTCGCGCTGTACACGAGAACCGGCGGCGCTGCGGTGGCGGTGACCACCGTGGCCCGATCCAGCCGCACCGGGCTATCGGGCGCCTGGACGACGATGGCCGGCGTTTCGGTCGCGGCGGCCGCGATCGCGACGGCAGCGAGATGGTGCACTATCGCAGCGAGTCCCATCGGGCCACCGTACCATAAACCTACCGGCCGAAGTATCCGCTGCGCGCGCGGACCGCGAGCGCGCGTTTGCGGACGCGCACTTCGAGCGGCCTCCAGCCGGCGCTGTCGGCCGACTCGACCGTAATCAGGTATTCGTGCCGCAGCTCGGCCACGATCGACCGGGCCTGCATCGCCGCCTCTTCCGTCCGCGTCACCCAGTACAGCTCGCCGCCGGTCCACACGGCGAGCTCGCGCAGGTCGCCGCCCTCCGGCGGCGGCTGCGACTCGACGCGCGCTTCGTATGCCGCGCGATCGATGGGCGCGACGGTCGCGACGACGTACACCGGGATGTCGATCGAGCTCGCGAGCGCCGACACCTGCGACGCGGTCATCGCGCTGCTGGTGTCGATGCCGTCGGTCAGCACGACGAGCGCCCGGCGCGGCGACGGCCGCTCGGACACCTGCGTCGCCGCCTGCGCAATCGCGTCGTACAGCGACGTCGTCCCGAACGGCTCCGCGCCCTCGAGCGCGTCGGCGACGGCCGCCGGATGCGGCGAGAACGAGTGCTCGACGTGCAGCGACGCGTCGAAGCTGAAGAGGCTCAGCTCGTCGCGGCCGTCCTGGAGCACGACGCCGAGCTGCTTCAGGACTTCGTGGGCCAGCGCGAACTTGGCGCTGACGCGCATGCTGCCGCTCGTGTCGATCAGGACGGCGATCGCGAGCGGGCTGTTCTGCTCGGCGTGGAAGTCGAGAATCGCGCGCCGCTGCCCGTTGTCGATGATCTCGAAATCCGACGCGGTCAGCGACGTGATCATCCGCCCGCGGCGATCCTGCACGACGGCGCTGATCGGAACGACGGCGACCGAGGTCTTGAACGTCGCGACCGGCGCCTGGGCAGCGATCGCCGGCGACAGGCGCAGCATCGACACGACGGACGCGGCGAGCCAGAGTTTTCGCACACACTACTCCTCGGCGTGGGGCGACTCAGTTGTGGAGGAGAGCGAAAGGATGACAGGTTTCCGGCCGCCGCGCAATGCGCGGATTGCACGTCCCGGCGCGCGGCTGCACGCTACGCGTTGCGGTTCGGGGCGCGCTGCGCGCGCGGAGCGGCGTCCGCGTCGGCGCCGTGGCCCTGCGCGACCGACAGGAACGCGTCGGACGCATGCGATCGGTGCGCCTTGCGGCAGACCAGCATCACCTGGCGGCGCCGCGACACGCCGGCCACGGGCACCGCGGCCAGCCGTCCGCTCGCGATCTCGGTGATGGCGCAGCGGCGCGGCAGGAGCGCGACGCCCAGCTTCAGCTCCACCGCGCGCTTGATGCCGTCGAGGCTGGGGAGCGCGATCACCATCCGCAGCGGCACGTGGCGTTCCTCGAAGAGCCGCAGCACGCGCTCGCGCGCGGGCGAGGGATCGTTGTGCGCGACGACCGGCTCCTCGGCGATGTCCTCCATCTTCACCTCGCGGCGCCGGGCGAGGCGGTGCGACGGCGGCGCGAGCAGGACGAGTTCGTCGCTGCCGACGGGCACCTCGAGCAGCCCCGGTTCCTGCGGATGGAAGGTCAGCGCGCCGAAGTCGAGGCTGCCCTGCTGCACCTCGGCGGCGATCTGGCGGGCGAGCACGCGGCGCACGTCGATCGTGATGTCCGGGTACCGCTCGCGGAAGCGCGCGATCAGCGGCAGCAGCGTGTGGACCGCCGCTTCGTTCGCGCCGATGAGGACGCGGCCGCGCCGCAGGTCGCGCAGATCGCGCACGGCCGATTCCGTTTCCTCGGCGAGCCGCACGAGCCGCTGCCCGTAGTTCTGCAGCATGCGGCCCGCCTCGGTCAGCGTGCCGGTCTTCGACGATCGATCGAAGAGCTGCTCGCCGAGCTCGACCTCGAGGCGGCGCACCGCCTGGCTGACGGCGGGCTGCGTGCGGTGCACCTTGGCGGCGGCGCGCGAGAAGCTGCGCTCCTGCGCGACGGCGAGGAAGATCTTCAGCGCGGAGAGGTCCATAAGATCACCTTATCTTACCGTAATCATTATCACTTTGACTTCTATCCGCCGGCGACGCTACAAAACAGGGCATGACTACACCCGCACGCGTCGTCGTTTTCGACACCACGCTGCGCGACGGCGAGCAGGCGCCCGGCTTCTCGATGGACGTGCCGGCCAAGATCGCGATGGCGAAGGCGCTCGACTGCCTGGGCGTGGACATTCTCGAAGCGGGCTTCCCGATCGCGTCGCCGGCCGATGCCGACGCCGTGCGCCAGATCGCGTCGGCGGTGAAGCGTCCGGTGATCGCCGCGCTCGCGCGCACGCGCCGCCAGGACATCGAGGAAGCGGGGCACGCGCTGGCGCCGGCGTCGCGCTCGCGCATCCACACCTTCCTCGCCACGTCGGATCTGCATCTCGCGACCAAGCTGCGCATCTCGCGCGAAGACTGCCTCGCCGCGGCGGTGGACGCCGTCGCGCTCGCGCGCACCTTTACCGACGACGTGGAGTTCTCGGCGGAGGATGCGACGCGCAGCGATCGCGATTTTCTCTGCCGCGTCGTCGAAGCGGTCATCGCGGCCGGGTGCACGACCGTCAACCTCCCGGACACGGTCGGCTACACCACCCCCGACGAACACCGGGAGTTCTTCGCCGACATCATCCGCCGCGTGCCCAACGCCTCCAAGGCGGTCTTCAGCGCCCACTGCCACAACGATCTCGGCCTCGCCGTCGCGAACAGCCTCGCGGCGCTGCAGGGGGGCGTGCGCCAGGTGGAGTGCTCGCTGAACGGCATCGGCGAGCGCGCCGGCAACACGTCGCTCGAAGAACTCGTGATGGCGCTGCGCGTCCGCGGCGATCGCCTGCCGTACGACACGGGGATCGACGCCACGCAGCTCTTCGCCGCGAGCCAGCTGCTCGCGCAGATCACCGACGAACCGGTGCAGGCGAACAAGGCGATCGTGGGCCGCAACGCGTTCGCGCACGAAGCGGGGATCCATCAGGACGGCGTCCTGAAAGACGCGCGCACCTACGAGATCATGAAGCCCGAGGACGTCGGCCAGTCCGCCGCGTCGCGCCTCGTGCTCGGGCGCCACTCGGGACGCCATGCCGTGGCGTCGCGGTGCGACGCGCTCGGCTTCCAGCTGTCGCAGGCCGAGGTGGACGAGGTCTACCACGCCGTGATCTCGCTCGGCGAACACCGCAAGGCGATCGGCGACGGCGACCTGCGCCGCATCGTCGATCGCGTCCGCACGCCGGCGGCCGCGCCGGTCGCCGCCGCGGCGCCGGTCGAGGCGGTCGGCTACGGACACGGCGTGTGACCGACGCGACGAATGCAGAGTGAAACATGCGGCTGAAGAGTGAAAATCGATTTTTCACTCGGCATGTTTCATTTTGCATTTAGCATCGTGGAATGATTCCCCTCCGGGACGTCATCCCCTCCCGCACGACCCCGTACATCACGATCACGATCATCGTCCTGAACGCGCTCGCGTGGCTGTTCGAGGTGTCGCTCGACCCCGGCGATCTCAATCGCTTCCTGACGATTTACGGCGTCGTGCCGGCGTACTTCGCGGCGCCGACGCTGATCACGTCGATGTTCCTGCACGGCAGCTGGATGCACATCATCGGGAACATGTGGTACCTGTGGATCTTCGGCGACAACGTGGAGGATCGCCTCGGCCACGGGCGCTTCATCGTCTTCTACCTGTTGTGCGGGATCGCGGCGGCGCTCGGACAGGTGTTCATGGATCCCGCGTCGACGCTGCCGACGATCGGCGCGAGCGGCGCGATCGCGGGCGTGATGGGCGCGTACTTCGTCCTGTATCCGCACTCGCGCGTGCTGACGCTCGTGCCGTGGATCATCATCTGGGAGGTGATCGAGCTGCCGGCGTTCGTGCTGCTCGGATTCTGGTTCCTGATGCAGCTGTTCAGCGCCGGCACCATCGCCGTCACCGCCAGCTCGCACGGCAGCGGCGGCGTGGCGTTCGCCGCGCACGTGGCGGGGTTCCTCGTCGGCGTGGCGGGGGTGCTGGTGCTGCGCAAGCGGGACACGAACCGCTGGGAAGGCGCAGACTCCTATTGATACAGAACAGGTAAGTTCTACTTCCCGCCCCCCACCGCGTTTCGCGGATCGCCCCGCCCATCGGTAGCTCGGCCATGGCGCCGATCTTGCCCACGCTGCCGACGAAACTCGTGTCTCCAATCACGCTTCTGACGATCGCCGCCGGCCTTGCGTGCCTCGCCGTCGTGCGGCACGCGCTCGCCAGGGCCTCGGCGGATCGCGCGGCGAGGATCGAGGCCGAGCGCGCGCGGCGCGACGCCGTCGCGCTGGGCGAACTCACGGCGGCGCTGTCGCGGACGCGCCTGCCGCGCGAAACCGAGCACGCGGCGCTCGTCGAGATCGTGCACGCGTTCACCGCGAGCGCCGGACTGTTCATGCAGGTGACCGAGGACGGCCAGGAGGCGACGCTCGTCGATACCATCGGCTGCCCCGACGACGTCGCGGTGGGACACGCCGTCCCCCTCGGCGGCAAGACGCCGATCGCCGAATCGATCCGCCGCTTCGAGCTCGTCGTGTCGGAGCGGACGCCCGACGATCTCCTCCGCGGCTTCGCCGCGTCGGCCGTCGTGCCGCTCGTCTCCGCGCAGCGCGCGATCGGCGCAATCGTCATCGGCTTCGGCGACCCCGAGCCGCTCGACGGCGATGCCCGCGCGCGGCTGCTGACGGCCGCGCGCCACGTGACGCCAGCGCTGGTGCGGGCGCTCGCGTACGAGGCGGCGCTGCGCACGTGCGAGGAAGGCGAAGAGTTCCGCGTGCGCGCCGACGCGGAGCTGCGCGAGCGTCACCGCGCGGAAGACGCGCTGCGCGACAGCGAGGGCAAGTACCGCGCGCTCGCCGCGCGCATGACGCGGCTGTACGAGCTGAGCGCAGCGCTCTCGGAGGCGATCACGCTCGATTCGGTCGCGAAGGTGATCGTCCGCCACGGCAAGGCGGTCGTCGGCGCGTCGGCGGGCTGCGTGGCGATGTGCGTCGACGGCGGACAGTTCGAGACGCTCTACGCGGAAGACTACACGCGGCTCGCCGTCGAGTCGTGGCACCGCTTCGCCGCCGAACCGGGCTTCTGCGCGACCGCCGCGGCGGCGACGCGCGCGCCGGTGTTCGTCGGATCGCTCGACGAGTGGCAGCGGCACTATCCGCGCAGCGGCGCGCTGGCGGCCGACGGCGGCTTCGAGTCGGCGGCGGCCCTTCCGCTCCTCTCCGAAGGGGCGTCGATCGGCGTCCTCTCGTTCCACTTCACGGCGCCGGTGAACTTCACCGACGACTACACGGCGCTGCTCCGATCGGTGGCGCAGCACTGCGGGCAGGCGCTCGATCGCGCGCGGCTGTACGAGGCGGCGCAGCGCGCGCGCGCCGACGCCGAAACGGCCAACCGCGCCAAGGACGACTTCCTGTCGACGCTCTCGCACGAGCTGCGCACGCCGCTCAACGCGATGCTCGGCTGGGCGTCGATGCTGCGCAGCGGGACGCTCGATCAGGAGAAGCGGGCGCGCGCCCTCGACGCCATTTTCGGCAACGCGAGCCGCCAGGCGCAGCTGATCGAGGATCTGCTGGACGTCTCGCGCATCATCGCCGGCCGCGCGTCGCTCGACCGCGAGGAGGTCGCCATCGGCGACACGCTGCGCGGCGCGGTCGACGCGATCATGCCCACCGCCGAGAGCAAGGGCGTGCGGCTGCAGCTCGATCCGCTCGGCGACGCCGCGCTCGCCGCCGATCCGCGGCGCCTCGAGCAGGTGTTCCTCAACCTGATCGCCAACGCCGTGAAGTTCACGCCGGCCGGCGGGCGCGTGACCGTCGGCGCCGCCGTGCACGACGGCATGGTGGACGTGCGCGTCGCCGACACCGGCGCCGGCATCGATCCCGCCTTCCTGCCGCACGTGTTCGACCGCTTCCGCCAGGGCGACGCGTCGGCGGCGCGACGGGTCGGCGGACTCGGCCTCGGCCTGTTCATCGCCCGCCGGCTCGTCGAAGCGCACGGCGGCACGATCACCGCCGAGAGCCCCGGCGTCGACGCCGGCGCGACCTTCACCGTGCGCCTGCCGATCATCGGCACCCGCGAAGCGCACGAGCCGGCGCCCGCGCCGGCGCTGCCCGCCGCCGCCACCGCGGAGCCGCCGCAGCTCTCGGGCGTCCGCGTCCTCCTCGTCGACGACGAGCCGGACGCCCTCGAAGTGATGAGCTCGGCGCTCGAAACCTGCGGAGCCAGCGTCACGACCGCAGCGTCGGCGCGCGAGGCCCTCGAGTCGCTGTCGCGCGATCGGTTCGACGTGCTGCTGTCGGACATCGCCATGCCGGACGCCGACGGCTACGAGCTGATTCGCGGCGTGCGCGGCCTCGCGCCCGCGCCGGCCTCGCGGATCCCGGCGGCCGCGGTCACCGCCTTCGCCAGCGACGAGGACCGCCGGCGGGCGCTCGCGGCCGGATTCCACACCCACCTCGCCAAGCCGATTCCTCCCGGGCTCCTCGCCGAAACGGTCGCGACGCTCGCTCAGCAGCGCGTTTAGGGCAGCCGCCTCCGTCGATAACGGCACAGGCACCGGAGCTTGCAGTCCTTCCTGCCCAGAAAGGGGGATGTGATGCTGTATACCCTCGCGGTGATCCTGCTGATCGCGTGGCTGCTCGGTATCGTCGGGACGTACACCATCGGCGCGTTCGTGCACGTGCTGCTGGTCCTCGCCATCGTGCTGTTCATCGTCGGTCTGCTGTCTGGCCGCAGCACCGTGGTGTAGCACGCAGTTCACACGTCGACTCGACATGTGGCGCCGGCAGGTGTGGGCGGCCGTCTTCGTGGTCGCGCTGCTCCTCTGCCGGCTCCCCGCCTTGTCCTCGACCCAGCCATCGACCGGCCGCCGGCTGACCTTCAGCATCCTCGAGGACTACGACAAGAACGAAGCGCTGACGGAAGTGGAAAAGGACTTCACCCTCTTCCACGAGCTCGGGATCACCACCTGGCGAGGCAGTTTCGGGTGGGACGACTACGAGCCGTCGCGCGGCACGTACGATTTCGAGTGGCTGGATCGATTCGCGGATCTCGCCGAGCACGACGGCATCACGTTGAGGCCGTACATCGGTTACACCCCCGCATGGGCCGCCGCCGGCGGCCAGGACCAGGACGCGTGGAACGATCCGCCCCGCGACATGAACGACTGGGAAGCGTTCGTGCGGGCGCTCGCCGCGGCGATGCGGCGGCATCACAACATCGCATCGTACGAGATCTACAACGAAGAGGACGTGCCGCAGTGGTGGGACGGATCGGCGGCGCAATACGCGGAGGCTCTCGAGCGCGCCGCGCGCGCGATCGGCGACGCGAGCCCGGGAACGCCCGTGCTGCTGGGCGGCATGGTCTACCCGGACGCCGCCTGGATTCATCGCGTCTGCGGAGACGCGCACGCGGCGAATCGCTTCGCGATCGTGCCGTTCCACGCGTATCCCGAGACGTGGACGCCCGCCGACGTCGACCTCGAACACTACCTCGGCCCCCGGTTCGACGCCGGATTCGCCAGCGCGGTCGATCGCGAATGCGGCCGGAAGCCGATCTGGATCAACGAGACCGGCTTCGCGACCGTGGACGGACGCAGCGAACACGATCAGGCCGAGTGGTGGATGCGCGCCGTCGCCACGTTTGCGTCGGAGCCGCGCGTCGAGCACATCGGCGTCTACGAGATCAAGGACCTGCGGCCAGACGCCGCGGCGATCGGCGGCACGCCGAACTACCACCTCGGCATCACGCGCGCGGACCGCACGCGCAAGCTGGCGTTCCAGACGGTGAAGGATCTTGCCGGGTTCTTCGGCGACGAGCAGGTCTCGGTCGACGAAGGCGTCCGGGTCACCGGCGGGACCGACGATCTGTACACGCACGCGCTGAGGCGAGACGACGGGCGTGAGATGGTGTTCCTGTGGACGAAGCATGCGGCGGCGACGGTGGACATCCACGCCGCTGCGCGCTTCCGCGCCGCGATCGAGCATCACCTCGACGGCGGCACTTCGCCGGTCTCGAAGTTCGACGGGTCGGTGCTGACGCGCGTCAAGCTCGACGCCGGCCATCCGCGCGCGTTCGAGCTGGTGCCCTGAAGCGGCCGCCTCCGCGCCTCTCTACGATTTGGTGCGAATCTGCGCCGACACGCGCGCGATTTCGATCAGCAACCGCTCCAGCTCCGCGTCGTACTGATCGGCGGGCATCGTGTCCTTGCGCGCCTTCAGCGCTTCGACCTCCGCCTCGAGCTCCGCGCGCCGCTTGAACAGATCGGCGAGCGCCGCGTTGGACGGCACCGCGACCGGCGCGTCCGGCTGCAGGTAGGTGATCTTCGCGACGGCGCCGTCCGGGCCGGGGTTCCGGGCTTCGCGCCCGATACCGGCGCCCGTGTCGTCCAGCAGCGGGCGCTCGGTCGGCAGCTGGCCTTTTTCCTGAAACGCGCGCTGCACCGCGTCGCTCGCGTAGGTGAACGCCTCCCAGATCGACACGCGGCCGTTCTTGTCGAGATCCGCCGCCGTGTCGGTGAGCGCTTTCAGGAAGAACTCGGGAAAGATCGTCTCGAACTGCTGCGCCGACGAATCGGTCGCGGTCAGGACGATGCGCCCTTTGCCGGCGAGTTTGCGGAGGAATGGAAAGCTGGCGCTGCTCGTGTTGACGAACACCAGGCGTCCGGGCAGCGGGCGCAGCAGCTCGGTCCACTCGCTCGCGCTCAGATCCGGGCCAACCAGGTTGAACTTCGCCTCCTCGCCGTCCATCGACGTGCCGTGGCCGATCAGGAGGACGATCAGTTGGTCGTCGCGCGTCAGCCGACGCCGCAGGTCGGCGACGGCGCGCTGCACGTTTTCGCGCGTCGACTTCTGGACGCCGTTCCCTTCGCGCTCCGCCAGGACGATGACGTGATCCTGCGCGTAGCCGAAGGTGTCGCGCAGCGTGTCGACGAAGCTCTGGCGCCACCCGTCGTATTTCTTCGCATACGCCTCCCCGCCGGAGGCGCCCGTGACGACCAGCGCATACCGCTCGCCGGCGAAGGCCGACGAGGCGAGCGCCGCGAACAGCACGCAGGCCGGCAGGAGAACGGCCGCTCTCACCGCAGCCCCCAGCGCCGCCGCAGAATCCATTCGGCCGAGAGCAGGGCGATGATCGCGGCAAACGCCCAGGGCTCGTGCCACAGATCGCGGCGTTCGGGCGCCGCGTGCTGCGGGACCGCCGCGCTCAGCCAGCCGGCGATCTTCCCGGCGTCGTTCGCGCGCACGTAGCGGCCGCCGGAGTCGCGCGCCGCGCGGCGCAGCCAGCCCTCGTTCAGGCGCGGGTCGGTGAACTCGCGGTCCGCGCCGCCGACGAGCATCCACCGGTCCGACGATCCGAGCGCCGTCGATCCGCGGCGGGCCTCGGCGTGGACGCGGTACAGACCCGGTCGATCGGGACGAACGGCGGCGGTGAACCGACCGGCGGCGATGTCGGCGCGCCGAAGCTTGAGCGGCTCGGGCCCGGCGCCCGGCGCGGCGAGCGTCGCCTCGACGATGGCATCCGGCACGGCGGCGAAGGAGGCGTCGCGCGTCTCGACGTCGATGGAGATCGCATCGCCGGGCTCCGGCGAATCGGGGACCGCGATCTCCACGGGATCGGGCGCGTGCGACGACAGCCACCGCGCGGCCTGGCGCCAGAAGAACTCGTACGAGCGGTCGGTCGACGCCATCATCATCTTCCAGCGCCATGACGCCTCGCCCGCGAACACCATCGCGCGGCCGCGTCCGTAGCGCTGCACGGCGACGAGCGGGTGCACGGCGCCGTCGGGCGAGGTCGTCACCGCCAGCACGCTCGCGCCGGGCCGCGGCGCGCCGAGCGGCGCGGCGGCGGCCAGCGCCGGCAGCGCGGCCCAGGCCTTCCGCGTCTCCTCCGGCGTCGCCCCGATGCGCATGACGGGATGCGATTCGCCGTCGGTCGTGACCGTCACCCGGTTGTGCGGCTGCAGATCGTCGGCGTTGTACGACGTCCGCACCAGCCCGCCGCGGCGATCGTTCAGCTCGACCGGGAGCACTTCCTCGAGCGGCGTGCCCGCGAGGCCGCGCTGTGTGAACGAGCGGCCGCCAAGCACCAGCAGGCCGCCGCCGCGCTCGGAGACGAAGTCGGCGATCTCCGACAGCTGCGCGCGCGCGAAGAAGTCGCCTTCGACGTTGGCGATGACGAGCGCGTCGTACGCGAAGAGCTTGTCGCGCGTCGCGGGAAAACCGCCCGTGAGGATCGCGGAGCGTCCCGGCGCCGCCTGCACGAAGAACGTATCGGCCCCCTGGTCGTTCTTGCCCTTCCGCGTCACCGTGTCGACCTCGAGGCCCGGATCGGCCGCGAGCGCACGCGTCATGAACGAGTGCTCGAACCCCGGCGCGCCCTCGATGGCCAGGATCCGCCGCTTGCGGCCGGCGGGGCTGACGAGCACGCTCCGCGTGTTGTTCTCGCGCACCAGCTCGGAATCGTCGGCGGCGATCTCCGCCGTGTAGACCGTCGCCGCCTGCGGGTTCGGCGACACGGTGAACACGACATCGATCGGCGATCCGTCGGCCTGCGGCACGAGGCGGCGTGTGTCGGCCGGCTGCCCGTTGGCGAGCAGGCGCAGCTGGAACGGCGCGCGGCCGAACCCGGAACTGACCGCGGTCACGTGGAGATCGACCGAGGCGTGGTCGAGCCGAGGGTCGCCGGCCTGGATGCCGAGGACTTCGCGATCGCGCGGACCGTCTGGCGCGCCGACGCCGACGGTGTAGATCGGCGGGCCGTCGCCGCCCGCCCGGGCTGCGCCGCCGGCGCGACCGGCCCCGTCCGCGCCCGTCGTATCAGCGCCGTCGGAGATCAGCACGATGCCGGCGACCCGCTGGCCGCGATACCGGTCGCGAATCGCGGCGAGCGCGCCGCCCAGATCCGTGCGGCGCGCATCGGCCGTGAGGCGATCGACGCTCGTCGGCGCGACGCCGTCGCCGACCGCGAACAGCTCGGTCGAGAACTGGCGGCCGAGCGACGGCAGCAGCTGCCGCTTCAGCAGGTCGGCGGCGCGATCGATCCGCGCGCGGCCGTCGGCATCGCTCAAGCGCATGCTGCGCGACGCGTCGACGAGCACCGGCACGATGGCGTCGCGCGAGCCGGCCGGCGGCAGCATGGCGACCGGGCGGAAGAGGAACAGCACGAGCACCGCGAGGACGACCACGCGGAACGCGACGAGCGCGGCGCGCTGCAGCGCGGTGAGCGGCGCGAGCGGCCGCCGGTATTCGGCGAACGCGGCGGCGGCCACCGCCGCGGCCAGCACGACGGCGAGCCACCAGGGAAGGGGGACAGCGAGATGCATCAGTGTTCTGTCAGCCGGGTCACTGTTTCTTCTTCGCGATCGCCTTGAAGTAGTCGTCGACCTGCTGCTGGTAGGCGGCGGGCGCCTTGTCGTCGGCGCCGGCGGCCAGCCGATCCTTCGCCTGCTTTTCCTGCAGCTTCTTCGACAGCGTCGTCTCGGCGTTCTCGAGCGCCTGCGTCGCCTGCCTGCGAAGCGTTTCCCAGCGCGCGAAGTCCTGCTTGAACGCCTCGGTGCCCGGCGCCGACAGCGTCATCCCCTGGCCCTCGAAGGTGAAGCCGGCGCCGCCGCGCGCGAACGTCTGGCCTGACGGATCCTCGCGCTTGAGCTGATCCATCAGGTCGCGCGTCTCCTGGAGCTTGCGCGCGTACTCGTCGCGCAGCCGCGCGAGATCGGTGCCGTTGCCGCCGCCACCGCCCGCCTGCCCTTCGCCGGCGCGCCCCTGCTGCCCGGCGGCCGTCTGCCCGGCCGCGCTCGAGGAGGGCGAATCGCCGCGCTGGCCGGGCTGCTGCCCGCCCGCCTGTTGGCCGCCGGACTGGCGACCGCTCGACTGACGTCCGTTCGGCGAGAGGCTGCCCGAGGCGGCATCCGACATCTGGCGTCCGAGCCGATCGAGCTGCTCGCGCAGCTGCTGCGCGCGCCCGAGCTGCTCGGACAGCTTGCGCGACTCGGCGTCGGCGGCGCCCCCGGCCGACGCGAGCTTGTCGGCGACGCGGTCGAGCCCGCGCGCGAGCTCCTGCTGCGCGGCCGCCTGCGATTTCGCCTGGTCGCCGGAGGACCGCCCGCGTCCGCCGGCACTCTCGCCGGCCGCCGCGCGCATGGCATCGGCCGATTGCTGCATCCGGTCGGCGACGCGCCGCTGATCGAGCTCCTTCGCCGCATCGGCCGTCGATCCCTGCGCGCCGTTCTCCTGTTTCAGCCGCTGCTGCAGGCTGCGCGCGCGGTCGGCCAGGCGCTCTTCCTCGCCGGCGAGTCGGCGGACGGCGTCCCTGGCGGCCTCGCCCTGCGGCGTCCGGCTCAACTCCGACGCGATCTGCCGCTGCGCGTCGGCGAGCTGCCGCGCCTCGAGCTGCATGTCCCCGAGCGCGCGCTTCCTGTCGTCCGGCGCGCTGCCCGATTCGAGCTGGCGCTGCAGCTGGCGCAGCCGGTCGAGCGCGCGCGTGCCGGACGCGGCGGCCTGCTTGGCGTCCTGGCGCCGCAGGTCGTTCGCGGCGTTGCGCATCGCCTCGGACACGTCGCGCATCCCCTGCGACCCGCCCTGGCCCGACTTGCCCTGCTGGCCCTGCTGCCCCTTGCCCTCCGACTGCCGGCCGTCCGATGCCTGTTGACCGCCGGTCGACGGCTGGTTGTCGTTCGACGACTGGGGACCGTTCTGAGGCATCTGGCGCGACAGTTCCTCGGCCTTCTGCCGCAGCTCGGACTGCTCGCGGGTCAGCTTCTCGAGCTCGCGCTTCAGCTCGTCCTCCGACAGCTTCTCGCGGTTCTTCGCGAGCTCCTGCTGCTTCTTCAGCAGTTCGTCCTGCCGCGACGCGAGCTCCTTGATCTTGTCGAGCGCGCTCTGGTTCGGATCCTGCCGCTGTTCGGCGGTCGATTTCGTCTCGTAGTTCGTCTGCTGGTTCTTCTTCAGCTCCTTGTCGAAGAGCGTCGAGATGTCGTAGTTGCTCCGGTTGTTGCCGGCGCCGCTTCCCGCCTGCTGCCGCTGCACTTCGCGCTTCTTCACGTCGGCCTGCGCCTTCAGCAGATGGTTGAGCGCTTCCATCTCCGGCGGCAGCGCGGGCGCCGTCTTCAGGTCGTCGAGCGATGCGACGGCGTGGCCCATGGCCGCGGCGGCCTGCGCCATCGCGTCTTCTTCGGGCAGCGTGTCGCCGGCCCGCGGGCCGCTCGGCGTCGGCGGCGGGCCGCCCCGCCCCTGCGGCCGCCGCCGCGGATCGCGCATGGTGGATTCGCGGAACGTGCCCGAAGTCTGCTCGACGCGCTCTTTCAGTTCGGATTCGGCCTGCGACACGGCGCGGATGTCCGACTCGGATTTGGCGCCCTTGGCGGCCTGCGCCCGTCGATCGAGCTTGAACGTGGAGACGATCACCTCTTTTTGCGCCGTGACGAGGTCGTCGATCGAGTTGCGCCCGCCGGCGCCGGCCATCGCCTGGCTCGCGGCCAGCGTGAACTCCTGCTCGAACGGCTTCACCTCGAGAAAGAACATGTCGCTGCGCGCTTCGTTCGGCCGCGTGCCGCGCGTCAGGTCGCGCGCGCGCACGTAATAGGCGACGAAGTCGCCCGGCTGCACGTCGAGATCCTCGAGGTAGAGGGTGTGGTGCGTCTTGACCGTCAGCCCCTTCTTCGGAATCGGCAGCGGCGTCGTCTTCTCGACCCCTTTCACCGAGTAGACCAGGTCCATGCGGTCGATGCCGTAGTCGTCTTCCGCCTCGGCGTCGATGTCCACTTCCTCGAGCCGCGTCACCTGGCGATCCTGCGCGGGCCTGGTGACGCGCACCTCGGGCGGCCGATCGTCGAGCGTGCGGATGAAGTACTCGGTGTCGGCGTCGGACTTCAGGCCTTCGCGGTCGGCGAGCGCGACGCGGTACGAGGTGTCTGACACCACCTTGAGGTCGGCGGTGAACTCGGTCGGCTGCGCCGGCGTCAACGCCAGCGGCTTGCCGTCGCCGAGCGCCAGCTCGCCCGCCGCGACGGGACGATCGGTGAAGACGTGGACCCGCACGTCCGTGCCCGCCGGGGCATAGATGTCGCCGCTGTCGCGCTCGGAGCGCGGCGGCATGCCCAGCCCCTGCGGATAGGTGTAGTCGACGTCGATGCGCGCCACGCGCGGCGCATGCGCCACCGATACCTCGTAGACCGGCGACGTGACGGTGCCGGCGGCGACGCGATACGTGAACGGCGCGGTGACGGCGCCCAGCGTCTGCGTAAACGTGCCGGTCGGCTGCAGACTCATCGCGATCGGGCGCCAGCCGTCGCCGTCGGCGATCTGCAACTGCGCGATGACGGGCGCGCGATTGCCGACGAGCCGCGCCGTGATCGCGAGCGGCGTTCCCGCTTTGACGCGCGTGCTGCCCGGAGCCACCTCGAGACGAACGCGCCCGGGGAACATCGTCAGCGCCGTGGCATCGATCGCTTCGCGCAGCGGGGCGCGGCCGGCGATCAGCACGAGCAGCAGCGCGAGCGAGGCCGCCGCGGCCTGGAACGCGACCCGCCGCAGCGACTCGGAAGCGACAATCGACGCCGGATCGATCGCCCCCGCGCGGCGGGCGGCATCGGCAATCATCAGGTCGGCCATCGGCGGCGGCGCAGGCTGCCGCGCGACGTCCACCGCGGTGGCGAGCCGATCGTCGAGGCCGGTCGACCGTTCTTCGATGAAACGCGCCACCTGCGCGTCGGTCGGCCGACGGCGGAGCGGCAGGAGCAGGACCACGACCGCGGCGACCGCGGCGGCGAGCGACAAGCCGGCAATCGCCGCCAGCACCCGCGGCGACGCGTCGATCCAGCGGGCGGCCACGAGCGCCACGCCGACGGCGGTCAGCGCCGCGAGCGCCGCCCGCGTTGCGGCGCGCAACGCGACCTCGGTGCGCCATCGCCGGCGGACGCGCTCGAGCAGTTGCTGGATGTCGTGATATGGCGACATGTCTTTCGTGCCTTCGTTCCTCACACCGTTCTCGCCGCCAGCCATCCTTCGGCGACGAGCGCGATCGCCATCAGCGCGATCGCGTACTGCCACAGGTGCTGCCGATCTTCCTGCTGCCGCGCCTCGCCGCGCGCTTCGGCGGACGCCGCGTCCTTCATGTGCGTGATCGCCGACTGGAACTCTTCCGGCGTCAGCCGCGCGGGATCGCTTTCGCGCGGGTCGACGTTGATCGCGACGGTGCGCGGCGCCGCATGCTGCCGGTCGGCCACGGTCGCGATGCCGGGCCGCCGCGGCGCGCCGGCCGGCGCGTCGCCCACAGCATAGTCCGACCCCTGCGCGCGGCCGCTGCCGACATACCGCACCGCTTCGTGCAGGAACGGAACGAACGTCGAGTGCAGCGGAAAGTCGTTCCAGCGGTTGTTCAGGTCGGAGGCGAGCACGAGGCCGCGGCCCTCGCCGGCCGAGCAGTCGAGCAGCGCCGCCTCGCCGGTCGTGAACCGCGCGATCGTCTGGCACCCCGAGCCGTCGACACGAGCCGCCTGGCGGAACGTCACGAGCCCGAGCGCCGCCGCGTTCGACGCGAACGGATGGAAGATCGGGTGCCGCACGTCGGCCGGCGCGATCGCGCGCGGCGTCGCGCTCGGCCCGGGAACGGTCGACACGCGCAACTCGGCATCGTGCCCCAGCACGTCGGCGACCACTTCGCCGTCGACGTCCGGTCCCGCCGCCAGCACCAGCCCGCCGCCGCTCTGCACGTATCCGGCGAGAAGCTCGCGCCCGTGGCGATCCAGCCCCCGCGTCGACACGAGCACGACGGCCGCGTAGTCGTTCAGTCCGTTCGCCGGCATCGACGCCAGCGTCGCGCCGCTCAGTCCCACCGGTCGATACCCGCGCGCACCGCCGGCCGCGAGCGCGTGTTCGGCGTAGAAGGCTTCGCGCGCCAGGTCGCCGCTGCCGGTGATCACGGCGACCTGCGCGGCGCGTGTCGCCTCGAGCACCGCGTAGCGCGTGTCGTCGGCCCTGACACCGCCCGGATCGTCGACGCTGACGACGGCCGCGCGGCCGGGGGCGGCGGGAAACGACACCTCGCCCGACTGGCGCGGTCCGAGCGCGGCGGTGGCGTCGCCCGCCGGCCGTCCGTCGATCGTCACATGCACGCGCGCATCGCGCGCCGACGGACCGGTGTTGCGAATCGTCGCGACGATCCGGTCGCCGGCGGAATGGACGTTGACCACCGCGAGGTTGGGCGGCATCTCGCCGACGTCGGCGAGCTCGATCGCGACCCCCTCGGGAACGACGGCGCGGTCGCCCGCATCCCAGCCGCCCTCCTGCAGATCGGTGACGAGGACGATGGTGCCGGTCCGGCCGCCGAGCGCCTGCGCCGCCGTCGACAGCGCCGCGCGATACCGCGTCGATCCGAACCCGACCGCCGCTTCGTCCACCGCCGATCGGGCGAGCACGCGATCGCCGCTCGGCTTCGCGGTGATCGCCGCCTCGTCGGCAAAGGTCACCACGCCGACCGCCTCGCCTGCCGGCACGCGGTCGATCGCCGATCGCGCCAGCTGCTTCGCCCGATCGAATCGGCCCGGCGCGTCGAGGCTGAACGAGGTGTCGAGCGCCACGATCGTCGCGCGCGAGGCGGCGGCCGCGGCGCCGTCGGGCACGAACGGCCGCGCAAAGGCGAGCGCCAGCAGCACGAGCGCCGCGATCCGCAGCGTCAGCAGCAGCAGTTGCCGCAGCCGATGGCGCTCGGTCTGCTCGACCGGCGCCTCCTTCAGCAGCTTGACCGCGGCGAACTTCACGCGGACGTCCGGATCGCGCTTCAGCAGGTGCAGGAGGATCGGCAGCGCCGCGGCCGCGGCGCCGACGAGGAAGAGGGGCGACAGGAAGCTCACAGCGCCCTCGCCCTCGTCGACAGGTACGACAGCAGCGCGAGCTCCAGCGGGTGCTTCGTGTTCAGCTGCACGTAGTCGATGCCGACCGCGCCCAGCTCGCGGCGATAGCGCTCGACCATCGCGTCGAGCGCCTTCAGGTAGTGGTCGCGCACCGCGCCGGGGACGGCGAGGACTTCGTCGCTCGTTTCGAGATCCTCGAACCGCGTCGCGCGTTCGAACGGAAAGTCGATCTCGTCGGGGTCGAGCACGTGGAACACGATCACGTCGATGCCGCGATAGAGGAAGTGCTTCAGCCCGCTGATCACGGCGTCGGCATCGTCGAGCAGATCGGAGATCAGGATCACCATGCCGCGTTTGGTCAGCGACTCGGCGAGCAGATGCAGCGGCTTCGACACGTCGGTCCTGTGCGCCGTCTTCAGGCGGTCGAGCGTGACGAGGACGGCGCGCAGGTGACCCGGCCGCGAGCTGGCGGGCAGCATCTGCACGATCGTCTCGTCGAACGCGGTCAGGCCGACGGCGTCGCGCTGGCGGTTCATCAGGTACGCGAGCGACGCGGCGAGCACCGCCGCGTACTCGAACTTGCTCATCGCGTGGTGGCTGCCGTAGCCCATCGATCCGCTGACGTCGAGCATCAGGTGGCAGTCGAGGTTCGTCTCTTCCTCGAACTTCTTGACGTAGTAGCGATCGCTGCGCGCGAACACCTTCCAGTCGATCGTGGAGAGATCGTCGCCGGGGATGTACTGCCGGTACTCCGCGAACTCGACGCTGAATCCCTTGAAGGGGCTGCGATGCAGGCCCGAGAGGAAGCCTTCGACGATCGTGCGCGCTTTCAGCTCGAGCGTGCCGAGGCGCGCCACCACCGCCGGATCGAGAAACGGACGGTCGTGCGCGGCCCAGGGCGCCATTACATGCCGCTCTTCGGCGGCGACACCGTCTGGATCAGCTGTTCGATGATGCTGTCGGAGGTCACGCGCTCCGATTCCGCGTAGAAATTCGTCATGATGCGGTGGCGCAGGATCGGCTTCGCCAGCCGCTGAATGTCCTTCACGGCGACGTGATAGCGGCCGTCCATCAGCGCCAGCGCCTTGGCGCCGCGCACCAGCGCCTGCGATCCGCGGAGCCCGGCGCCCCACTTCACCCACTTGTTGACGAACTCCGGCGCCCCTTCTTCGCCGGGGCGCGACGCGCTGACCAGACGGACGGTGTAGCGGGCGATCTCCTCCGCGATCACCACCTGCTTGGCGAGCTCCTGGAACTGCAGGATGTCGGCGCCGTTCAGCACGCGCGCCGGCTGGCGGTATTCCGCGCTCGTGGTCTGCGTGACCACCGTCACCTCGTCGTCCTGCTTCAGGTAGTTGATGACGATGTTGAACATGAAGCGATCGAGCTGGGCCTCGGGCAGCGGATACGTGCCTTCGAGCTCGATCGGGTTCTGCGTCGCCAGCACGAAGAACGGCCGCTCGAGCGGATAGGTGCGGCCGGCGGCCGTCACCGTGTACTCCTGCATCGCCTCGAGCAGCGCCGCCTGCGTCTTGGGCGGCGTGCGGTTGATCTCGTCGGCCAGGATGATCTGCGCGAAGATCGGCCCCTTGACGAAGCGCAGCCGGCGCGTCCCCTGCTCTTCGTCGAGGATCTCGGTCCCGGTGATGTCGGACGGCATCAGGTCGGGCGTGAACTGGATCCGCTTGAAATCGAGATCGAGGATGTCCGCGAGAGTGCGGATCAGCAGCGTCTTCGCGAGACCGGGGACGCCCGTGATCAGGCAGTGGCCGCCGGTGAAGAGCGCGACCAGCACCTGATCGATCACCTGATCCTGCCCGACGATGACTTTTCTCAGTTCCGCGAGAATGCGCTCGCGGCCGGCGGCGACGCGATCGGCGCCGACGGTGGCTACCGGCGAATCCATGTGCGTTCCTTAATGCGTGAGGGCGTAGACGATTTCGTTGATGCCCATGCGGTACGCCATCGCGGTGTACTTGATGTAGCCGGGATAGTCCTCGGCATTGGACCACTCCCAGCCGTCGCCCATGTCGGTGTTCCAGTTGATGAACACCATCGGCCGGCCCGTGTCGTCGAGGATCGTGCGCAGGTGCGGCACGAAGCCGCCCTTCTCCCACGAACGGCCGGCGAGAAACGATCCGAGTCCGGCGACCTGGGGGTAGCTGTCGATCTTGTAGAAGCAGCTGAAGACGGGGTGATCCTTCGGCACCTCGACGATCGGCCGATCGGGGAAGACCCGCTTCAGCTCTTTTTCGAGGTTCTGCCACTCGAACGGTCCGTGAAAGTCGTCGAAGTATGCGTGACCGCCGCGCAGCAGGAACTCGCGCAGGATCGACACGTCGCTGTCGAGCAGCTTCAGGTTGCCCGGCTCCACGAAATAAATCCAGGGATACTGGAACAGCCGCGCATCGTCGAGCGTGAGGACGATGGGATCCTCGACCTGGATCGCGGTGGCGGTCTTCACGCGCCGCGAGAGGTTCTGCTCGGCGGCCGGCGCGTCGATGTACCACGGCTCGCCGTAGAAGTCCTGCTGGATGTGCGTCCCTTCGGTGATGAAGTGGTACTTGATCCGGACGAAGCGCCACTGCAGGCCGGCGTAGCGATCGTCGGGCGCGTTGGGCAGCTGCGCGTCGACGCGGGGCTGCAGCACCGGGACCAGAATCAGCAGCGCGGCGAGCGAAAAGACGAGGCGGCGCGTCATCTGTCCACGAGCTTGAGCAGCAATTCCTGTGCTCGTTCGTACGTCGGCGCGATTTCGAGCGCCGCCAGCGTCTGCTTCTTCGCGTCGGCCTTGCGGCCGCTCCTGAAATAGCTCTCGGCGAGGTCGGTGTAGGCCGCCGCGCGATCGACGGGCCCCAGCGCGACCACGGCTCGGAACTCGCGCACCGCCGTCTCGGCGTCGTTGCGTTCGAGCGCGTCCCGGCCGAGATATGTGTGCGCCTCGGCGTCGAACGGATCGACCGAGGCAATCTGCTGGTAGACGGGGCGCAGCTTGTCCGGATCCGTGACGTTTGCCTTCCGCATCGCGGCGGCGAGCTGGCGCGCCGACTCGACGTCGCTGCCGTCGAGCGTCACCACCCGGGTCAGCTCCGCGATCGCGCGCGAATCGTCCTTCTTCTGCAGCGCGATGGCGGCCAGCTGGGCGTGCGGCCCGTCGTGGCCGGCCGCGCTCGGAATCAATGCGGCGGCGCGTTCGAATGCCTGCGCTGCCTCGTCGAGCTGGTTCGCTTTCCGCAGTGACAGGCCGAGCGCCATCTGGAGCGGGAAGCTCGTGGGCTGCGCCTGGGCAAGCCCCTGCAGCTCGGGCACGGGCAGACGGCCCAGCTGCGTCACGCCTTCGGGCATCGCCATCGCGCGGCGCATCGCGCCGAACTTCTGCTCGATCGTCTGGTCGAACCCGGTCTGCATCTGGGCCAGGTCGGCGTGGATCGTCGCGTTCAGCGCGGCGTCGGTGTCGAGGTTCTGCGCGAACGCGCGGACGAGGCGGTTCATCGCCGCGTCGCCGTACGTCTTCACCATGTGCTCGACGAGCAGCGAGCCTTCGTAGTACGCGAGCTGAATCTTTTTCGGATCCTGGAACGCGGCGTTGAGATCCTTGAGCTTGATGTCCTCGTGGCGGTTCAACAGGCCCGCGTATTCGAGGTCCATGTCGCGCCGCCACTCGGGATGCGCGCGCGTCTCTTCGTACTCGGAGATGCCCTCGGTGAGCCACCGCGGGATCCGCTGGTTCGACATCTGCAGCGTGATGACGTGCGCGAGCTCGTGCCACAGCGTCGCTTCCCACTGGAACTCGCCCGGGGGCCGCGCGTGCGGCGAATCGAGCGACACGACGCGGCCGAAGCAGATGCCGAGCGCGCCGATCGCGCCGGGCAGCCCGAGGTTCCTCACCGCGAAGTCGTCGTGCTTGGGGAAGATCTCGACGAGGATCGGCCCGCGCGGCACGAACTCGTAGCGCTTCGAGAAGGTCTCGAGCGCGCGTTTCGCCAGCGGCACCGCGTACTCCGCGAGCACCGGCGCCTCTTCCGGGTCCATCCGGACGATGAGATCGCCGTCGCGAACGGTGGTGAACTTGTCGACCTTGTCCATCACCTGCAGCAGGTTGTAGGTGACCCGGTCGTACGCATCGAGGTTGAACGACTCCTCGAGCGCCCGGCGCGCGCCCGTCTCGTCGCCGGTGCGCAGCAGATCCATCCCGAGCTCCGACAGCGCGCGCGAGTTCTTGCCATCGAGCGCCAGCGCCTTGCGCTCGAGCACGACCGCCTCGTCGAAGCGATATTTGTGCGCGGCGCGCTCGCCGGCGACGGCGTAGACCTCGCTGTAGTTGGGCGCGATCGCGAGGGTCCTGGCGACTTCCGCCTCGAAGTCGGACGGCTTGTCGTCGACGTAGTCGAGCGCGGCGAGCAGCGAGTGCGCCTCGAGGCTCGATGGATTGACCTCGAGCGCCTTCGTCAGGTAGCCGCGCGCCTCGTCGCCTTTGTCGGCGTCGGCGGCCTGCTCGGCGAGGAAGACGTTGGCGTCGACGCTCGACGGGTTGATCTCGAGCGCGCGCTTCGCGAACATCACCGCTTGCGGCGGGTTTTCGTCCGCGAGCGTCCGCGCCGCGCCGACGAGCGCCGGCGCGTAGCGCGCGTCGTACTGCAGCGCCATCTGGAACGAGCGGAGCGCCTCGGGCTGGTTGTATTTCTCGAGGAAGAGCTCGCCCCACGCGGTCTGCACCTCGGCGCTCGCGCCGGCGGTCATCGCGGCGTCGCGATAGGCGGCGTTCGCTTCCTGGAAGCGGCCCAGCGCGCGGAGCGCGCGCGCGGCGCGCGCCATTTCGGCCGGCTCGTCGCTCGTTTCGGCGAGCGAGGCCACCTTTTCGAGAATCGGCTTGGCGTCGCGGCCCAGCATGCGGGCGAGCAGTCCGAGCTGCAGCGCCGCATCGCTCGTCGGCGCGCGCTGCGCGGCCGGACGCAGGGCCGCTTCGGCCTCGGCGTAGTGTCCGCGTGCGACGAGCGCGCGGGCGCGCAGCGCGACGACCGCCGGATCCTTCGGGTCCAGCTTCTCGGTGAGCGCGTCGATGTCGCCGTAGCGGCCCTCGACCAGGGCGCGCTGCGCCGCTTGCATCGGAGACACGGGGCGCCGGGGCGCCTGCGCGGTCCCGTAGGTCGGCAACGCAAGGAACGCGAGCGCGGCGGCGAGCACCGACAGCCGCGAAACAGGCATAACGGTTCGTATTATAGGCTGCGGCCGAGGGCGCGATCCTCGACGCCGCGGCGCTTCTTCAGTAGGACGCCGAACAGCAGCGTCGCGGTCGGCCCGGCGACGAGCGCGCCGGTCATCAGCGCCACGCCGACGAGCTCGCCGACGACCCCGACGTAGTTCGGGTGTCGAAGGAAGCGGTAAGGACCGCGCGTCACGAGCGGCGCGCGCGGGACGACGAGCACGCGGAAGGTCCAGGCGGGGCCGAGCGTCAGGATCGCCCACCACTTGAGCGCTTTCGCGAAAGCGAACACGGCGGCGCCGGCGGCGATCACCTCGTCCGATGGGCGTCCGCGCCAGGCCAGCTCGAGCAGCATCGCGGCGAACGCGCCCGGATACATCACCTGCATCTGTCTGTAGACATCGTCAGCGGGCTCGATCGCGCCGCGGGCGAACTGCGCGCGTTCGTTGCGGGCGGCGCGGATGGCCTCGAGGAGCATCGGCGCGTAAATCGTGAGGGCGAGGAGGGTCAGGGTCATGTGTGCGGGTGGCGGGCGACGGTACCTGGCACGTACCTGGTACGTGCCAGGTACGTGCCTGGTACGTGCCAGGTACCTACCTGGCACGACAGTCGCCCGCGTGCGCGATGACGCGCTGCAGCATCGCCGGCGCGACGCGCGCGCTGACCGTCGCCGCGGCGACGAGCGCGGGCGCCCCCACCACGCGACGCAGCGCGCGGTTGAAGCGCTGCTTGCCGCCGAACTCCCGCCGACGCCGCGCCGCCGCGCGTCGGTGGACGCCGGCCCAGCCGCGCGCCAGCGCCTCGAGCGCCGCGGCCGCCGCGATCTCGCCGCCGCGCACCGCGAAGCGAAGACCGTCGCCGGTCATCGGGTCGATGAAGCCGGCCGCGTCGCCGGCGAGGATCAGGCCATCGAGCGCGAGCGGCGCGACGTCGACCGCCAGCGGTCCGAGGACGACGGGCGCGGCAATCATCTGCGCGCCGGCGAACCGATCGCGCAGCCGCGGGTCGTCGGCAAGCGTGCGCGCGAGCAGCGCGCGCGAATCGCGAATGGGGTCAGCGCCCGGCGTCCACGCGCGCACGAGGCAGACGTTGGTCAGGTTTTGCCGCACCGGCGCGATGCCGATGTAGCAATTTCTGCGCACGTGCATCTCCCCGAGTGCGATATCGCACACTGGGGACGGAGTCGACTCCGTCCCCACTCCGTCCCCACTCCGTCCCCACTGCGTCCCCACTCCCGCGAAATACGCGCCGACCGCCCATCGCCGCGGCCTGACCGGATGCCGCGCCGCACCCAGGCCCCACGCGATCGCGGACCGCCGGCCGTCCGCCGCAATCGTCACGCGCGCCGCCAGCCGACCGCCGTTCGCCACGCGCGCGCCGACGACGCGCCCCGCGTCGACCACCGCGCCGGTGACGGTGACGCGCGGATCGAACGCGCAGCCCGCGGCCATCGCGTGCCGCAGCAGCATCCAGTCGAGATCGCGCCGCAGCAACGCGCGCCCGCACTGCCCGCGTGGATAACGCCCGACCACCGCCTGGCGCTCGCTCGCGACCACCATCCCGCCGACGCGCAGGCCGGCCGCCTCGACCTCCGCCGCCACCCCGAGCGCGCGCAACCGCGCGAGCGTGCCCGGGTTGACCGTGTCGCCGCACAGCTTGTCGCGCGGAAACGACGCGCGATCGACGATGCGAACGCGGATGCCCGCGCGCGCGAGCACCAGCCCGGCAATCGCGCCGGCCGGCCCCGCGCCGACGACAAGCACATCATCCATGCGCGTGCGGTTACGTCAGGCGGACTTCCCGATGACGATGACGCTGTTCTTCGAGCCGAAGCCGAGACAGTTGCACATCGCGGCTTCGACGTCGGCCGCGCGCCCCTCGTTCGGGATGAAATCGAGATCGCAGGCCGGATCCGGCTCGCGATGGTTGATCGTCGGCGGAAGATAGCCGCGCGACAGCGCGAGCGCGCTGGCGACGACGCCGGCAGCGCCGCTCGCCCCCTGCGGGTGGCCGATCATCGACTTGACCGACGATCCGGCCACGCGGTCCGCGTGCGCGCCGAGGAACTGCCGCACGCACCGCGATTCCACCGCGTCGTTCAGCACGGTCGACGTTCCGTGGAAATTGACGTAGCCGATCGTCTCGCGCGCGCGGCCCGAGCGCTCGAGCGCGATCGCCATCGCGCGGACGATCTGTTCCCCGTCGGGCGCCATCTGCACGCGGTGGTACGCGTCGCACGTCGACCCGTAGCCGTCGATCGTCGCGTAAATCGTCGCGCCGCGCGCCCTCGCGCGATCTTCGCGCTCCAGCACGAGCATCCACGCGCCTTCGCCCAGCACGAACCCGTCCCGCGACTTCTCGAACGGACGCGATGCCTCCGCCGGCCGATCGTTGAACGCCTTCGACACCGCGCGCATCCGCGAAAACCCGAAGATCATCCCCGGCGTCACCGCCGCGTCCGCCCCGCCCGACAGCAGCACGTCCGCTTCGCCGCTCCGGATCAGGGCCGCGGCGTACCCCATCGCGTCGGTCGAGCTCGTGCAGCCGCACGAGAGCACGTGGCTGACGCCGTGCAGCCGCAGCGAGATCGACACCTCGCTCGACATCATGCCGACGATCGACACCGGAATCGCGTACGGCGAGACGCGGCGTCCGCGCTCGACGAAGTAGTCGTAGTACTGGCGCTCGCCGACGTCGATGCCGCCGCCGCCGCTGCCGATGACGACGCCCGCACCCGGCTCGCCGATCGACAGCCCCGCGTCGGCCCACGCCTCGCGCGCCGCGATCACGGCGATGAGCGCCGCGCGCGAGTAGCGTTCGGGATCGGCGCGGTAGCCGGGATCGGTGTGATCGTCGCCGTCGAGCGGCGGCACGTCGTCGATCGACACCGGCGGCACGGCGGCCGCGACGCGGCACCCGCCGTCGCCGACGTCGAACTCGGTGATCGCGCGCGTACCGCTGCAGCCGCGGCGCACGCCGTCCCAGTAGCGCTCGCGTCCGATGCCGAACGGCGACACCGCGCCGATTCCGCTGATGACGACGCGCGTCATGCGGCCCCTATAATCGCACGATGCGTGGCGCGCGCGCGTTCGCGTGGCTCGGCGGCGGCGTGTTCGTGGCGTCGCTCGCGTACTGCGGGTGGTGGTTCCTGTTCCGCCTCGGCCAGCCCCGCCCGTGGAACGGCTGGGCACCCGTCGCCTGGAACGCGGGGCTGATCACGCTCTTCGCGCTGCATCACAGCGTGTTCGCGCGCGACGCGGTCAAAGCGCGGCTCGCGCCCCTCTTCGGCGATCGCCTGCGATCGGTGTACGTCTGGATCGCCAGCCTGCTGCTGTTCGCCGTGTGTCTGTTGTGGAAGCCGGTCGGCGGCACCTGGACCGATCATCACGGGGCTCTGAAGGCGGTGGACATCGTCCTGCAGCTGCTCGGCGTCCGGCTGATCGCGCGCTCGGTCGCGACGATCGATCCGCTGGCGCTGGCCGGCATCCGGGCGCTGCCGCCGGCCGAGACGCTGCAAGTCACAGGCCCGTATCGCTTCATCCGGCATCCGCTCTATTTCGGCTGGATGGTGGCGCTGTTCGCGACGCCGCACATGACCGGCGATCGACTCGCCTTCGCCGTGTTGACGTCGATCTATCTGCTGATCGCGGTGCCCTGGGAAGAGCGGTCGCTCAGGGACGCGTTCGGCGAGGACTACGAGCAGTACGCGGCCGAGGTGCGCTGGCGCGTAATTCCTTACATCTACTGAAAGCGCGCAGTTGGTGAATTGGTGAGTCGATGAATTGGTGAATTGGTGAGTTGGTGAATTGGTGAATTGGTGAGTTGGTGAGTTCCGATCAGCGATTGAATCGCGAATCGTCGTCCAGCTCGGCGTCGCCGTCGGCGGCCGCGGCGGGCCGCGAGGGGGGCGGCGCGACGCCGCGCTCGAGGAACACCATGGAATGCTGCGAGGGAATGTCGAACTTCTTCCCGCACGTCTTGCAGGTGACGACGTCGTCGATCCGGATCATGTAGTCGCGGAGTTTTTCGAACAGCGCGCGGTCGCGCGCATCGGCGCCGGGCGGGACCCGGTCTTTACGGGTGCGGATCACCCACCGCATCTGGTAGTCGTTGACGCGCTTGCAGCGCGGGCACGACAGGCGATCGGTGCGTGTCTCGCTGCGATTGTTGAAGAAATCGCGTTCGTCGAGAGCCACGCACCGATCATACCTTCACTGCGCCTACATCAGAAGTCGACCGAGAAGCCGATGCGCATGATGCGCGGCGCCACGATCGAGGTCGGCACGAGGTAGGACGTCGCCTGCGCGCCGGTGCCCACGCCCTGCGGCGTGTAGCGGTTGAAGAGGTTGTAGATGTCGAACTGCGGCGAAATGCGGCGCTGCCCGAACCGGAACGCGCGCGACAGGCGCAGGTCGACGAGGGTCACCGCCGGCAGCCGCTCGTCGCCGCGGTCCCCGAGGATGACGAGCTGGCTGGACCGCACGAGCCCGGTTCCGCAGTTCGCCGTGCACAGCGAGGGGAACGCCGCGCGCGTCACCGTGTAGGTCGACACGTACGGGTAGCCGCCGTTGGACACGAGGCTGCCCGCCACCTGGATGTCGTACGGGGCGGTGTAGCTGCCCGACAGGCGGAACGCCACCGGCGAGTCGTTGCCGACGATGCCATTGGCGAAGCGCGTCTGGTTCGGGTCGTTGAGGTCGCCCGCGTTGGTCGATCCGGTGATCGTCGTCGCCTGGCCCGATCCGGCGCTGGTGTTGAGGCCGCCGGTGTTCTTGCCGATCGTCAGGCCGGCCACCATCTGCCACCGGTGCGACATCCGCTTGTTGGCGGTGAACTCGACGCCGTTGTACTTCGTGTCGAGGAACGGCTGGTTGTCGAGAATCTGGTTCGACAGCGAGAGGAACGACGCCGACGTCAGGTTGTAGAGCGTCGCGGACGTCGGTCCGTTCGGGCCGTTCGGGATGTTGACCGTCGACGCCGTGTACGCGCTCGCCGGCACCAGCGTGTTGCTCGTGCCGATCTGATTGCGGTTGGTGCGGTAGTAGTACATCACGCCGAGGCGCATGTCCTTCATCACCTGGCGCTCGACGCCGGCGGTAACCTCGTCGGAGTACGGCCACGCGGGGCCGTTCGGTCCGGCGTAGTGCACCGCGAGGCCGGGGAACGCGCTGCAGGTCGCGGTCTGGATCTCCGACGCCTGCACGATGCCGTCGCCGTTCGGATCGGTCCACCCGCACGTGCGGCTCGCCGCCGAGAACGGATTGACGTTGGTGACGCGATCGATGCCGACCTGCAGGCCGTAGCGGCTGTAGCTCGCCTTGACGGCGGTGAGGCCGTCGCCCATCGGGTCGTATGCCATCCCGAGGCGCCACACGCCGAGGTTCTGCTTGATCGGCGTCGAATCCGGAATGCTCTGCGGTCCGACGAAGAGCCCGCCCGGCGTGGACTGCGCCGGCAGGACGCCGACGTTGTGATCGAAGCGCGCGCCGAGGTTCAGCGTCAGCTTGTTCGCGATCGTCCACGCGTCCTGCACGAACAGCCCGATGACGCGATCGATGTTGAGGTTCTCGGTCGGCGTGTTGAACTCCTGCACCTGCGCCGCCTTGCCGCCGGTGAAGATCTCGTACATCCCGTTCAGCACGTCGTACCGATCGTCGAAATAGAGCCGCGCGAACTGCACGCCGCCCTTGAACAGGTGGTTCCCGCCCCAACCCGGCTTCGAGTACGACACGACGTTGTTGAACTCGGTGCGGGAGTTGGGCTGCTCTTCCTGGCGCGCGGCGGCGAAGTCGGCCACCGTGCCGTCCGACACCCGGCGCACGGCGTTGGTCGGCGTGCCCGGCTGGTAGCTGTAGTCGGTCTCGCCCTTCATCAGGCTGAACGACGACTCGAACACCAGCTGGTTATGGATGCCGGTGTACTTCGCCTGGGTCGACGAAGCGGGGTTGGTCTGGACCAGCGACGCGATGTCGCTCTGGATGTCGGGCGGTGAATCGCGGCGATGGCCGCGAATCTTGTTGTTCCAGTTGAACGAGAACGACAGCTTCTGGTTCGACGAGATGGAGTCGACCAGCTTGCCCGAATAGTTCTTCAGCGTGTTGTCGTCGATCGCCTGCGTGCCGTCGGCGTTCTTCGCGTTCACCAGCTTGTTGATGACCCAGCGGCGGACCGAACCGCTCGCCCACAGCCGATCCTGGATGATGGCGCCGCCGCCGCCGAAATTGAGATCGTAGGCGAGGTTGGTCGGATTGCC
>Ga0070741_10002637_pt1 | contig 47316 bp, 36 predicted proteins | sample Coa_R1_4_FD_66440 | JGI IMG/M metagenome (GOLD analysis project Ga0070741, IMG submission 66440) | Surface soil microbial communities from Centralia Pennsylvania, which are recovering from an underground coalmine fire - Coalmine... | ecosystem: Environmental > Terrestrial > Soil > Unclassified ... | reverse complement strand
GACGAGGATCAACTGGCGCGGAACCGGTTTGATGAAATCGCTTTTTGACAATATGCCGACCAGTGCGCCGTGGTCGTCGAGGATCGGAAATACGAACGCGTGCGATGTGGCGGCGATCTCGCGCGCGTCGGCGAGCGAGGTCTCGGGTTTGAATGTCTTCAGCTCCGAGCTGAGCATGCGCTCGACCTTGATCGCGCCGCGCGAAAGCAGCACCGATGTCGCCGTGTCTTGCGGCGAGCTGATAAGCGTGACGCCGGCGCGCTTCGCGCCTTCGCGGACTCGGTCGGTCGCGGAAAGGCCGCCCGTGATGACGATCGCGCGCACGCCGTCGGCGATGGCGTTGAGCTGGATTTGTTCGCGGTCGCCGACGAGCAGGATCATGTTTTGCCCGCGCAGTTTTTCGAGCCGCTTCGTAAACGAGTCGGTCTGCATCGCCGCGATGACTAGGACGAATTTCTCGATGGCGTCGCTTTTTTCACCGCTGATGATTTTGCCACCGAAGCTCTCAACGATGTCCGCGAGTGTCGCGGTGACGGTGCGCGCTGCGAGCGCTTCATCGCGCGGCGGGAAGAGGTAGTGGTTGACCTTGAACGTCGAGAGCAGGCCGAGGCAGCGGTTGTCCGCATCGACGACCGGCAGACCGCGCAGGCGATTGCGCTCGATGATTTGCACCGCGTCGTAAATCACGGAATCGGCGCGCACGGAAATCACTTCGCGCTGCATTACGTCGACCACGCGCGGCGAGACGTCGTTGATGAAGGCGGGCGCATCGACGCCGAATTTTGCGAGAACGAAATCGATGCGCTCGTTCGTATTGCCGGCGCGCGCAGCGATCACGTCGGGCACGCCGCTCAGGGTCTTCAAGCGCGCGTAACCGATCGCCGCGCAGATCGAATCCATGTCGGGATTCTTATGGCCGATGACGATGGTTTGCATCTCGCGCCCGCCGTGCGGTGGCTAGTATTTCGGCACGCTCGGGTCGACTTCGTCGGCCCACGCAGTGATGCCGCCCTCGACGTTCGCGAGCTTGGCGAAACCGGCTTCGCGAAGAAGTTTGAGTGCTTTCGCGCTGCGCACGCCGCTCTTGCAGTGCAGGACGATCTCGTCCGCGCTATCGAGCTCGCTCATACGCGACGGCAGTTCGCCGAGCGGGATCAATTTCGCGCCCGGAATGCGCGCGATGTCGTATTCGAAATTTTCGCGGACATCGACGAGCACGAATTTTTCCTTCGCATCGAGTTTGCGTTTCAAATCGCGCACGGAGATTGTCGGGATTGGCTCCTCGGCTGCTTCCGCCGCCGCGGCTTGCGGGATGCCGCAGAATTGGTCGTAGTCAATCAGCTCGGTGATTGTCGGATTGTCACTGCAGACCGGGCATTTCGGATCGCGGCGCAGTTTAAACTCGCGGAATTTCAGTTTTAACGCATCGAAATGCACAAGCCGGCCGATGAGCGGCTCGCCGATGCCGATGATCAGCTTGATCGCCTCGATCGCCTGCATGACGCCGATGATGCCGGGCAAAACACCGAGCACGCCGCCTTCCGCGCAGCTCGGGACCATGCCGGGCGGCGGCGGCTCCGGGAACATGCAGCGATAACACGGGCCGCCGAGATGCGGCGCGAAGACCGTGCACTGGCCGTCGAAGCGGAAAATCGAGCCGTAGATGTTCGGCTTTTTCAAAAAGATGCAGATGTCATTGGAAAGATAACGCGTCGGAAAATTATCCGTACCGTCGATGACGATGTCGTAAGGCTCGGTGATCTCGCGCGCGTTTTCGCTCGTGAACATCGCATCGTGCAGATCGATCTGGACGTTCGGATTGATCTCGCGAATGCGATCGCGCGCGGAGTTCAGCTTTTTGCGGCCAACGTCTTTCGTGCCGTGCAAAATCTGGCGCTGAAGATTGGAGAAATCGACCACGTCGCCATCGACCAGCCCCATGCGACCAATGCCCGCGGCGGCAAGATAGAGCGCGATCGGCGAGCCGAGACCGCCGGTGCCGATGCAAAGCACGCTCGCGGCTTTAAGCCGCTTTTGGCCCTCGAGCGTCACTTCCGGCATGATGAGATGGCGCGAGTAGCGGGCGATTTCGTCGTTGCTAAACTCGATCTTCTCGAGCCGGCTCGGGTCAATGATGCTGTTGGTGGTCATGGAAAAAGGGCGACACGCTAGCATGTCGCTTCCCGTGCGGCAAGGGGCGCCCGCGCGGGAAAATCATTGCACGTCCGGCAGGACCGGCTGACGTAGCCAGTCGGCGAAGCCTGAAAACACGCGTTCGCTAATGTCACGCACCCAGAGAAGGCTCGCATTGTTTCCGTGAAACCGAATCGGGCGCACAGTCCCGATCGAACGCAGCCGCGTGCCGTCGCCGCGCAGGATGGAAAACTCGACCGGATGCGCGCTCACCGTGCGAATGTGTGTGAGCACCTGCACGTGCGATTCCGGCGCGATGAAATTAAGAATGCTTTTGCCGCTGCACTCATCGACACACAGTCCGAGCATCGCTGCGAACGCGGGATTAACCGAAAGCAAACAACCGTCCTGATGAATCGCGATGCCCTCGAACGCAGTTTCGAAAAGCACCTGGAAATTATCCGCTGTTTCCCGGAGCCGATCCGCAGTTTTTTTACGCTCCGTGATATCTTCGATGATGATCAGCCGTGCCGGTCTCTCGCAGTAACGCACGGTCGCGCCCTTGCATTCGACATCGATGATCGTGCCGTCTTTTGTCCGGTGCCGCCATTGCGTCGCTGCGCCGAATTCCATGAACGCGAGTGTGAGCTGCGAGCGATATTCCAAGAAACTCGGCAACTCGGACTGCGGCCGCATTTCGCTCACCGTCATCTTCATGAACTCCGAGCGCGTGTAGCCGTAGTGCCGGATCGCGGCCTCGTTCACAGCGAGAAATTCCAGCGTTTCCTCCGCGAACACCCACATCGGTTGCGGATTGCTCTCGAACAGGAGACGAAACGGTCCGTCCTGCATGTAACCGCGGACTTCGTAGGTTTTAACCAATTCGATCATAGTTCCATCGCGTGTTCCGATTTGAACACGCGCTCTCCTAAATTGTTCCGCGACAAGTGTCAACCGCCGAAATCAAGCCCGATCCGCCTCGTGCGTGCCGACGTTGCGCATGCGCATCAGCGCGCGCTCGCGCTCGTAGCGAACGATCGTATCGAGAATCACGCCGCACGCCATGCTCAGCGCGAAAAACGTCGCGAGTCCGGTTGCCAGAATCGCGAGCGGAACATGATAGATGTATTCGTAGCGGATGTAGTCGAGCACTGGAAAAATGCCGACGACGATCGACAGCGCGAGAAAAAGTGCCGCGAGCGTGGAGAAAAAGAGCAGCGGCTTGAAGTCCTTGATGATCGCGAGAATCGCGCGCAGCACGCGAAAGCCGTCGCGAAATGTGTGCAGTTTCGATTCGGAGCCGGCGGGGCGGCTGCGGAAGTGGATTCCGACTTCGTGTTGGGAAAAACCTTTGTCGATTGTTTGCAGCGCAAGTTCCGTTTCGATTTCAAAGCCGGTCGCGAGCAGCGGAACATTGCGATAAAACGCACGGTTAAACAATCGGTAGCCCGAAAACAAATCACCGCATGATGCTTTAAAAACTGTTTCGATAAAGCGCGACAAAAATTCGTTTGCCCATGTATGTGTGGCTTTGAATGCGCTCTCATCGTCGCTCATGCGGCAGCCGACGACCGTATCGCTGTTGTTCGCGAGCGCGGTCGCGATCAGCTTCAGCGCCTCTTCGGCCGGATAGGTGTCGTCGCCGTCCACCATGATCAAATAATCGGAGTGCGTTTCGCGAAAGAGCCGCTGGACGGCATTTCCCTTTCCTTTTCGCCGCTCGGCGATGACCTCCGCGCCATGCTCCCGCGCGATGCGGGATGTATCGTCGGTGCTCGCGTTGTCGATGACGAGAATGCGCGCATGCGGAAAAACGCTGCGGAAATCGTCGATGACTTTGCCAATCGTCTGCGCCTCGTTGAAACACGGGATGCCGATGGTCAGCGACTTTGTCATAACTGCGCGGGCGCTGCTTCGTGCACTGGGACTTGCGGGCGGAATCTCAAAACGAGCGCATAAACAGACGTAAAAACGCAATCCAGCACAAAGAACACGTAAATCAGACAAAACGATTCGAAAGCGAATCGATAACGCGGATTTACCACACCCGTCAGCATCACCCCAAACCAAAGCCCAAACAACGCCGCGAGCCACGCCACGTGCAGCGCGCGCATTTTGCCGGGGCGCACCAGTGCGAGCGCCATTCCGAACAGTGCGATCTGGAAGAAATAAGGCGTGGAGGGAAACTGCGCGCGCTTCGGCTCACGCGGGCGCACTTTGAGCGTGTAGTGCCGCCATTTCGCATCGAGCTTGTCATACCATTTCAGCGGCTGGTAGTGCGCATGAACGAACGCGTCGATCTCCGCGCGATCGGTGAATGGATGCCCGACCAGAAACCGCGCAAAATCCGGCAGCCAGCCTTTGCGCATGAAACCGATGATCTGCTTGTCGTAAAGCGTGCGGTTGTTGAAGCCGACGCTGACCGGGCTGATTGTCCCGAGCAGGAATTTTTTCCATGCAATCACCGGCAGCCTGAACGGATGCGTGAGCATTGCCTCAACCGCGAGCTTCTCGCAAAACGCGTTGATTTCCATTTTCCGCTCCTTGCCACTGCGCGAACTCAGATACCATTTTGCGAGATCGCCGATGTTTTTTTCGAGCGTGGTTAATTTCGTCGGCACATCGCCGAACTCGGCGCGGGTCTGATCGCGCAATGGAAGGATCCACGAGCTGAAATCAGGCGCAACTTTCGATTGATCGGGACTGAGCGGGAGCACGGTCGAATAAAGCAACTGCCCGGCCTGGCTGGAACGCGTCGAGGCGTTCGTAATAAGCGCCACCGCTAGCATGATGGCCATTTTGATCGCCAGATTTTTCCAATTGCGCCAGCAAACGAAAAGCACGAGCAAAAATCCGAACGGCAGCAGTAGCTTGCCCTCGGGCCGCGCACCTGCCGTCAGAAAAAACATGAGCATCAGCCACGCAAAACGTCCGGCCGATTGCTTGCGCACAAACAGCGTTCCCGCCAGCGCGAGCATGACGATGCAGAATAAGTAAACTGCCTCACCGAGCAGCGCATGTTCAAACCAGAGCAATACTGGATTTAATGCCGTGATTAGCGTCACCGGCACGATAAGCCATTTCCACCATGCGAACCAAAACCGGACCAGCGCACCGATCATCCAGACGATGCCGAGTCCGAGCAAGTGCTGCAGCATCGGAATCACAATCAGCACCGGCAATCGCACGAGACACGGCAGGGTGAAGAAAATCGGCACGAGGAACGTTTTTTTTCCGTGGATGACGAGATCGCCATGCGTCATGAAACGCCAGGCCGTGATCAAGTAATCGCCCGTGTCGAATTGCATGTAGCCATACGGCATCTGTGCGGTGAGCAGCGCGCGCACAACAAAACCGACCAGCAGCGCCGGCGCGCTAAATCGCAGGATTTCACGAAGAATCGGCTCCTGCGGGAGCCGTCGCAAGGAATTGAGCAGACGATGAACAACGGGCATTAAAGGAGAATTCAACACGCGCAATTTGCTCACTCATGGCTCGCTCATTACACAAATGTAACGCCATGCCGGTTGCCGAGCGTGCACGACTGGTTTAAATATCCGCGCATGCGACTCCTACTTGTTGAAGATGACCAGAAAATCGCGTCGTTCGTCACTCGCGGCTTGAAAGAAGCCGGCTTCGCTGTCGATCACGCGATTGACGGCCGCGACGGTCTGCACTTTGCGCTGCACGAAAAATACGACGCGGCGGTTGTCGACCTCATGCTGCCGCATATCGATGGCCTCAAGCTCATCGAAAGCATGCGCCGCGAGAAAATCCAGACGCCGGTGATCGCGCTGACGGCCAAACGTTCCGTTGACGATCGTGTAAAAGGACTCGAAACCGGTTGCGATGACTACCTGACGAAACCATTTGCGTTTTCCGAGCTGCTCGCGCGTGTGAATGCGCTGATCCGTCGTTCCACCGACCAGGCCGAACCGTCGCGTCTTGTCGTCGGCAATCTGTCGATGGATTTGCTCAAGCGACTGGTCGAGCGCGGCGAACAGGAAATCGAGTTGCAGCCGCGCGAGTTTTCGCTGCTCGAGTATTTGATGCGGAACGCGGGTCGCGTCGTTTCGAAGACACTGATCATGGAACACGTTTGGAATTACCATTTCGATCCGCAAACAAACGTCGTCGATGTGCTGGTTTGCCGTTTGCGCAATAAAATCGACCGCAACTTCGATGCGCCGATGATCCACACGATTCGCGGCGTCGGATACGTTTTGAAAACCGCATGAAGACGAAGGTCCCGCAGGTCACCATCGCATTCTGGCTCGTCAAGATCGCGGCCACGACACTCGGCGAAACGGGCGGCGATGCGCTGTCGATGACGCTGAATCTCGGCTATCTCGTCAGCACAGTAATTTTCGCTGCGTTCTTTCTCGCGACCGCAGCCGCACAGATTTCGGCGAAAAAGTATCACCCGTTTTTGTATTGGGCGGTGATCATCGCGACAACGACCGTCGGCACGACGATGTCGGATTTTCTCACGCGCAGCGCAGGGCTGGGATACGTGCGTGCTTCGGTTTTGCTGCTGGCAATGGTGCTCATCGTGCTCGGCATTTGGAAAGCCGCTGTCGGCACCGTTTCGGTTAATCGCATTACGACTCGCAAAGCGGAGAGCTTTTATTGGCTGACGATTCTTTTTTCCAACACGCTCGGCACCGCACTCGGCGATTCATTTGCCGACGAGGAACTCGGCGGCTTCGGGTTCGGCTACGAAAAAGCCGCGCTGATTTTTGCCGGTGCGCTGGCGCTGATTGCGGCCTTTTACTTTTACACAAAAATTTCGCACACCATTTTGTTTTGGAGCGCGTTCATTCTCACGCGGCCGCTGGGTGCGACGCTCGGTGACATTTTAACGAAACCGATCGCGCACGGTGGACTGAATCTCGGGCGCGGCGCTTCCTCGCTTGTGATTGCGGTTTTCATGGTGATTTGCATTTTGCTGATGCCGCAAAAATCCGAGGAGAGACTACCGGAACCCGCCGCGTGACGATGTTCCGGAAGCTGCACGATCTGTTTTTGCGCGCCGTCGGCGTGCGCCTCACCGTTTGGTATTCAGCGCTCTTTATCGTGAGCCTGGTCGGGCTTTTTCTGACCGTTTACTTCATGCTGTCATCGCTGCTGCAGAAAAAGGATTTCGAGATAATCCACACACGGCTCAACGAGATGGTCGAGGAATACAAGGAAGGAATTCCCGAGGTTCAAAAAGTCAGCGACAAACGCTTCAACGGTTTCCTGGTGCGCGTGGCGGATCGGAACAACAGCACGCTGTTTGCGACTGTGCCCGATGAAGATGAACTCGCGGGACCGGAAATAGTGGCGCAACTCGAAAAGCAAAAACCAGCCGAGGGCCGCTGGCTGTCGATCTCGGTTCTGCATCACGGCACGTTCGAAATCGCCAACAAACAAATGCGCGACGGCAGTTACGTGCAGGTCGGGCGCACTTCGCGGCACCGGCAGATTTTTCTGAACCGCTTCCGCAAAGTGAGCGCGCTTGTCATTTTTCCGATGTTCCTGCTGGCAATTGGCGGCGGCGCGTTTGTGTCGCGTCGCGCGCTCGCGCCGATTCACCAGCTCAACAAAGCCGTCCACGACATCATCACGACCGGCAAAATGGACGCTCGCATTTCACCCCGGCACACGGATGGCGAGCTGCGCGAACTCGTCGTGTCGTTCAACCAAATGATGGACCGCATCGAGGCGCTGATTTTTGGCATGCGTGGTGTGCTCGACAACGTCGCACACGATTTGCGCACGCCATTGACCCGGCTGCGCGGCATCGCGGAAATGGCGCTGCAAAATCCGTGCGATTCGAATACCGCGCAGGAAGCGCTGGCGGATTGTATCGAGGAAAGCGAGCGCGTGACGACGATGTTGAATACGCTGATGGACATCTCGGAAGTCGAGACCGGCGCGATGCATTTGAATCTCACGAATGTCCACATCGCAACGATTGTCGAACAGATCGTCGACCTTTACCGCGACGTCGCCGACGAAAAATCGCTCCAGCTTTCCACCGCAATCGGCGGCGACTGGATCGTGAGCGCTGACGAAAACCGGCTGCGGCAGGCAGTCGGCAATTTGCTCGATAACGCCGTGAAATACACGCCGGAAGGCGGCAAGGTTTGCATCGAGGTGAATCGCGCCGACGGGTTCGTCACGATCGGCGTGCGCGATTCCGGCATCGGCATTCCGACCGAGGAAATTCCGCACGTCTGGGAGCGATTGTATCGCGGTGACAAGAGCCGCTCGCAACGCGGGCTCGGGCTTGGATTGAGCCTGGTCAAAGCGATCGCACAAGCGCACAGCGGCGTTTGCGAAGTGGAGAGCGCGCCAGGAGCAGGCTCGCTTTTCCAACTCCGCCTGCCGGCGACGACGTGATTACAAAAGTGTCATTCGCACGTAAGTGGCGGAGCGGAAGCTTGCGCTAAACTGCGCGTCATCTAAATGGAAGCACTCTCCTCAGTTTCCCCAACCATTTCGACTTCCCAGCCAGGGAGAGGCCGCGCGCTGTCGTTCACTGCTGAGCGCTGCGTCGCGGCCGTTTTGGTGGTCGCGCTCATCGCGTGGAAGATTTTCGCCGCACTGCATTATCGCGTCGATTCCGACGAGCCGCAGCACCTGCACGTCGTCTGGGGCTGGGCCAACGGCTTTCTGCAATACCGCGATCTTTTCGATAACCACAGTCCGCTTTTTCAAATGCTGTGCGCGCCGCTATTTCGCGCGCTCGGCGAACGCGCGGACATTCTCGTGCCGATGCGGCTCGCGATGATTCCGCTCTTTTTTCTCAGCCTTTGGTGCATCTATAAAATTGGCGCACGGCTCTGGAACCCGCTTGGCGGCTGGATTGCAGCGGCCCTGACTGCAGTCGCGCCAACCTTTTTTTACTCCACGACGGAATTTCGCACCGACGATTTGTGGGGCGCGCTCTGGATGGTCGCGCTGCTGATTTTTGCGAGCGGTGAATTTAACAGCAAACGCGCGTTTTGGTTCGGATTGACCCTTGGCGCAGCGTTCGCGACATCGATGAAAACATCGCTGCTGGCAGGTTCGCTTGCGATTGCCGCGCTCGCAGTGCTCGGGTTCCGTCGCATTGCCGGGGAACGATTCGATTTGGCAAAAATACTGACGCCACTCGTGCTAGCAATCGCCGGAGCGTTGATCATTCCCACGGTGCTCGTCGCCTTTTTCGCCGCCAAAGGCGCGCTGCCGCAGATGATTTATTGCGTGATACAGCACAACGCGCTGCCGGGACTTGGTAAACTCGGGAAGCTCGGTTTTCACGAGTTTATTTTTCCGCTGGTTTTGCCGCTGCTCTTGCTGCCCGGCTGGCTTTATTTTTGTTCGCACAACGATCGCCGCATCGGCGCACAACGCGCGACGATCATGATGGCTGCGGGCATTTACATGGCGTTTCTGCGGAGCTACTGGCCGCTCGTGACAGTGCAGGATTGGATTCCGTTCCTGCCGATGTTTTTCCTGGCGGTGACGCCTTTAATTCTTGCGATTGGAAATTGGTGCGCGCGTTTTCATCCCGCGCTGCGGTTCGCTCTGCCGACGTTGCTGGTCGCTCTGGAGATTTGCTTTTGTTATCGCGTGTCCCCCTTTTCAAAAGACGACCTGACGCCGAACACGCGCCATCTCGCGGAACTCCTGAAGCTGACCGATCCCGGGCAATACGTCATGGATGCAAAGGGCGATTCGATTTTCCGCCCACGGCCATTTTACTGGGTGCTCGAGGGCGTGACCATCGCTCGCATGCATCGCGGATTGATTGCAGACGATCTACCGCAGGCGCTGATCAAAACGTCGACATGCGTCGTTTCCCCACGCCGGCTCAGCGAGGTCGACTACGCGTTCATCGATAACAACTACATTCGCATCGCAGAGCACCTGCTCGTCGCCGGAAAATCGCTGGGCGACATCAAGGCCGGCGAAACTGTTACCTTCCAGACGCTCTGGCCGGCCCGCTACAAAATAACCTGTCAGGACGGCACCCTCAAAGGCACCCTGGACGGCGAACCGCTGCATGGCGCATTCACGTTGCCGCCGGGCACGCACGCGCTGCAACTGAGCAACGGCGCGAAACAGGTGGCGCTCGTGTGGGCGCAGGCGCTTGAGCGCGGCTTCACCCCATTTTCCGGCAAACACAAATGAAACTCTCCGCTCGCGATCGTGTTTTAATCGTCGCTCCGCATCCCGATGACGAGTCGCTGGCTTGCGGCGGTCTGATCCAGCGCGCGCATTCCGCCGGTGCGGACGTGCACATTGTGTTCGTCACCAATGGCGATGACAATCCGTGGCCGCAGCGTTTCGTCGAGCGCCGGCTAAAAGTAAGTCACAGCGACAAAAAACGCTGGGGACGCCGTCGTCGCGCGGAGGCACTTGCTGCCATGGCTGCGCTCGGTCTTCCGGAATCCGCCGCATCGTTTCTCTCGCTGCCCGATCAGGGGCTGACGCAGCTTTTGCTCAATGCCGATGAAGGCGTGCTCCGCACCTTCACGCGCGAGATCGAGCGCTGGCGTCCGACGCTGCTCGTCGTGCCTTCCGGAGCTGACACGCATCCGGATCACAGCGCCGTTTTTGTGCTGTCGCAGCTTGCGCTTGCGCGTCTCGATGAAACACCGCGCCAACTCCGCTACATCGTCCATTTCCCGCGCAAACACAGCGAGCGCCGCGGCTGGACCGTGCGTCTGGGCGCTGGTGAAATTTCCACCAAGCGGCAGGCGATCCGGCGTCACGAAACACAAATGGCGCTCAGCCGCCACCGCTTTCTCGCCTACGCCAAGCCTCACGAAGTTTTCTACGCCGCCGACGGCCCGAACGAAGCCGACGCGCATCATCCGATCATTTCCGGCGCGGTCTATCGCGGTGCGCTGCGGATGCAAATCCGCCTGCCGAAACCGCGCGCGACCTTCAACGGCCTGAAGCTCTGCGTGGCCTTCGAGAGCCTCGTCGCCGGCAGCGTCCGCTGGTCGCTCACCCTGCCCGCCACTTCCGGTCGCGTCGGGATCGAAAATCTCGTCACCGGCGAATCCGTGCGTTTCGCAGCGGCGCGCATTCGCGGACGGCTCGCGGAGCTGGTTCTGCCCGTGTCCTCGCTGCAACCGTTGCGGCAGGTCTTTGTAAAATTAAAACGCCGCACGTTGTTTTTCGACGACGCCGGCTGGCGCGAAATTCCCGCGGCTACGCGCAATGAGCAGTTGCCAGTCGCCGGTAATCCGTTATCAGTCATCCGCCCCACGGAACGCTGAACGCAGATCACCGTCACATTCCCAAAGTGCAGCCCACACTCCGTCCGCGCAGCATTGCCTGCCTCATCATCATTTGTTTCGTCGTTTTTTGGTGGCGTCTCGGCTCGATCGGCCTGATCGATCCAGACGAGCCGTTCTACGCGGAGACCGCGCGCGAAATGGTCGAGACCCACGACTGGATCACGCCGCGCATTTTCGGCCAGCCGCAGTTTGAAAAGCCGATCGCTTTTTACTGGATGGCCGCTGCGTCATTCAAAATTTTCGGCATCAACGAATTTGCCGCGCGGCTTCCCTCGGCGCTTTTCGCGACGTTGATCGTCCTGATGGTTTACGCGTTTGGCACGCGTGTCTGGAATGAACGCGCCGGATTTCTTTCCGCGCTCGTGCTCGGCACCGGGCTCGAGTTCGCCGTCATGTCGCGACTGATGCTCACCGACATTGCGCTCGCATTTTTCATCGGCGCATCGCTCTTCAGCTACTGGTCTGCGATGCAGGACAAAGCTCGCGCGAATCGCTGGCTGTTCTCGTATTTCGTCTTCGCGGGACTCGCCGTTTTGACGAAAGGTCCCATCGGCTGGCTGGTCGGCTCGATGGCTACCAGTGCGTTTCTCATCACGGGCGGACGCGGTTTTCCCTTTCGCGGAAGATGGCTCTGGATAGGCGCCGCGACATACGCGGCTATCTCCGTGCCGTGGTTCGCGATCATGCTCTGGAAATTCGGCTGGCGCTATTTCAACGAGTTTTTCATCCACGAAAACGTGATGCGGCTCATCCACGCCGAGCACCCGACCAACAACCACTTTTACTACTACATCGCCATCCTGCTCGGCGGCTCGCTGCCGTGGGTGCCCGTGCTTTTGCTCACGCTCTGGCGCGCACGCAAAGGCAGTCGCGACGAGATCACCGCGTTCCTCTGGTGCTGGATCGGCACGAGCTTTGTCTTCCTCACAATCGCGCAATCGAAGCTCCCCTCTTACATCTTTTTCCTCTTCGTCCCGATCGCGCTTTGCGTCGGGAAAACGCTCGACGATTTTCTCGCCAACGGCTTTCGCTCGACCGGCGAACGCATCCTCGTCTTCGTCGTCAGCGCGCTGCAAATCGCCATCGCCTTCGCAGCGCCGCTCATCAAACCTGCGCGTCCATTTGAAATGCCCGCGATGCTTCTCGGCGGCTGCCTCGCCATTGCGCTCGTCCTGCTTTTGCTAAAACAAACCCGCGCATGGGTCACCGCGCATGCAATCGGCACCTGCCTGCTGCTCGTCGGAGCGCTCACCGCATCGCGCGAACACGTCGAGGAAATGAGTTCCGCGCGACCGATCGCCAACGCGCTCATGCAAGCTCGCACCGGCGACGAGCCGATCCTCGCCGACAAATTCCTCGCGCGCGGAATCTACTTTTACACGCAACAACCCGTGCGCGTCCTCGCCAACAAAGCGCAGCCATTCTGGAGCGCACACCCGCTGCCCGTCGTCGCCGGTCGGGAGCAATTCGCAAAGCTGCTTGAGGATAGCGGCACCGTCCTCTGCGCACTGCGCAAAGGCGATTCGCCGATATGGGAAAAAATCGGCGTCTTCGATGCCGCCAAAGACACCCAAGCCTTCGGCAACAACCTCCTCATCCGCGCAACGAAGCACAGCGCTATCGGGGAAAGGTAAGTCGACCGGGTTGCTATCGCGCGCTATTTATGCGTCCCGGTTTTTGCCGGCGCGAGTGCGAGGGCGATGGCAAGGACGGCGGCGAGCGAGACGTCCATGATAAGGCGCGGGAGCGACGTGCTGACGTGGGCGCGCCAGTTTGGCCATGCGCTGAAGATGTAGACGGCGCTGTAGATGGCGACGGGCAACGCGATCGTGGCGGTGAGCAGGACGGCGTGGCGTTCGCGGCCGCGGCGGGCGAGGTCGCACAGCGCGACGAGCATCACGAGCCAGAGCACGCCCCATCGGCTCCAGCGGATGGCTTCGCCGGCGAGGAATTTTGCAACGAAGCCGATGCGGTCCCAGTTTTCGAGAAAGGTGTCCGGGGTGAACGGCAGGAAGTCGCTCTGCGGCGGCGCGTGCATTGCAGCGAGGAAGATTTTCCAGCCGATGACGACGATGGCGAGCGGGATGGCAGCGAGGAGCATCGGCGTGAGTTCGCGGCGCGGCAGCGCGACGAAGATGCCGATGAGAAAGAGGCAGCCGGCGAGGATGACGCCTTCCTGTTTCGTCCACGGCAGTAACGCGGCGCAAAGCGAGAAGAGACGGAGCGAAGCGCGCGTAGCGTTCGTGGCGTAATCGACCAGGTAAAAAACTGCGGCGAGGTAAACGGTCGCGATCGGAAAATCGGCCCATCCACAGCTTGCGCTGCCCGGCCCGACGATGAGGCATGGCACGAAAAACGGCAGCGCCGCAGCCGTGAGCGCGATGCGAATATCGCCGGTGATTCTTTTTCCCGCAACGAAGAGCAACGCAATCGCGGCGATGTAAACGAATGGAAACAGCACTTTCACCAAGCCTTGGTGCGGCTCGCCGAGCCAGCAGTAGAGCCAGTCTTCGAGCATCGGCAGTCCGAACGGATACTGCGGATGACTCCACGCGCGCGACCAGTCGGTGAAGTATGCGGAGGGGATGCGTCCACCGTTGAGGAAAGCGATGTGCGCTTTGATTTCCCACGCGAAGACGCCGTCCCAGCGGAGCGTTTGCGCAATCGATTGCCATGTGACGAGGATGGTTTGGGCGAAGACGAGCGCGAGCAGCGTCAGGCAAAGCGCGCCGGAGAATCGCGGCCATTCGAATGCGAAAGTTTTGCGCGTTTTGAAAAAGCCGATTGCCCCGAGCAGCAGCGCGCACGAGGAGACGGCGATGCGCAACAGCGGATCGGCGCAAACAACGCCGCACAAAAACATCGCGAGCGAAACAAAAGCGCCGCCAAACAAAATCGCCACCGCGACAAACTCCGGCACGTCGGTTCGGCCACGCGGCAACGCCAGCGCGGCTGCGCCGAATCCGGCGCACGCGATGAGCAGCAGTGCGATGAGAATTTCGACCGCGGTCACTGCAGCGTCACGATTTTGAGATCTTGCGCGAGAGTCAGCGCGTGTGCGGCAAGTTCCGGCGGCGGCTCGGAAATGTAGAAAAGCATCGCCGCCGGCTTGACGTCATCTTTCGGCAAATAGCTAAAAATCGAGAGATGCCCGGCTTCAACCTGCCCGAGCGCCCAGACCGGACGCGGCCACGCCACGTAGCTCGCGAGGTATTGCATTTCGGAGAGCCGCCAGTCCATGCCCGGGCCAACGACCATCAGCGCGCTGTCTTGCGGAAATTTTTCGAGCGCCTTCGCGAGCAACTCCGTGCCGTTGTTGCTGCCGAAAAGTGATTGCGCGACTTCATCGGTCGTTGAAGTCGCGCTGCGAAAAACGGGCGGCCGCCATTCGATCCGCTGCACGACGCCACAGACACCGACGACGGCAAATGCGCCAAGAAGCAAAATCCAGAGGACGGTGCGAATCACGTGCGCAGAGTTGCCGCTACGAAAGGCGAAAGCACGCGAATTTTGCGCAAAAAAAACGGCCGATGCCCGTGAGGACATCGGCCGCCCCAACCAAGGAGAGTGTTAGTGCGTCTTCAAGACCGCGTAAGTTTTTTGACCATTACGCTCGATAAACAATAGCACACCTTTCGCCGGATCGTGATTTTTTAGCGCAACACGGAAGCTTGCGGCGTTGGTGATTGGTTTTTCGTCCACTTCAGTAATTACGTCGTTCGCCTCGATGCCGGCTTCATCCGCGGGGCTCCCCTGCTCCACGTCGGTCACCAGGACTCCGCCGCCGGATTTCGTCTTCATGCGCTGCGCGAGTTCCTTGCTCAAATCCTCGACTTTCAAGCCGTAGCCATCGGCTTTGGCGTCGGGAGCTTTTTTTGGCATGGTGTTCGCGACCTTCGCAAAATCATTCGGCAACTCGCCGGTCGTCACAGCAATTTTCATCGCCCTTCCATCGCGCCACACGGACAACTCAACGGGCTGGCCGACTTTCTTTTTGAGCACTTCCTTTTGCAAATCGCGCGCACTTGCCACCGCCACGCCGTCGACTTGCGTAATCACGTCCGCCGGTCGCAGATCGCTTTTATAAGCAGGGGCGTCGGGTTCGATCGTGTCGACGACCACGCCTTTGTCGATGCCTTTGACCTGCTCCGCGAGCGTCGGGTTGTCGCCGAGCGTCTCGATGCGGATGCCGAGCCATGGACGCGAGATTTTGCCGGTCGCGATGAGCTGATTGCCGACATCGGTGAGCATGTTTGACGGAATGGCAAACGCGAGCCCGCGGCCGATACCGTTGATGAGCGTATTCATGCCGATCACGCGGCCATCGATGTCGAAAAGCGGTCCGCCGCTGTTGCCGGGATTGATGAATGCGTCGGTCTGGATGTAGTCCTCGTATTTCGGATGCGTCGGGTCGCTCGTGAGATTGCTGCGGCCTTTCGCGCTGACGAATCCGCCGCTGAAGGAGTAGTCGAGATTGTAGGGCACGCCGATCGCGAAACACATTTCGCCCACGCGCACCGTGTCACTGTCGCCCAGTTTCGCGACGGGCAGGTTTGTCGCATCGATTTTCAAGACAGCGATGTCGGTCTTGTCATCGGAGCCGACGACCTTCGCGGGAAAATGGCGGCCATCCTTTAGCTTCACCATCACCTGGTCGGCATCCTCGATGACGTGGAAATTCGTGAAAATGTATCCGTCCGCACGAACGATGAATCCCGAGCCTTCGCTGCGCGTTTGCGGCTGCGGCATCTGGAACTGCCGGCGCTGGCCGTTGCCGCGCGGGTTGCCAAAGAAAAAGTCAAAGCTGTCGTCGGAGGTGTCCGCAGTCGTCTTTTTGTTTGCCTCGACGATCACCACGGCAGGCGCGACTTTTTCAAAGACACCGACGAAGGCGTCATTGAGCTGGTGGATGAAATCCTGCGCGGGCGCGGGTTGCGGCGTTTCATTTGCCGCGAAAATCGGAGCCGCCGAAACTAAAATGCAACCAACTGAAACTGCGAAACGATAAAAGGTCATAAACCGGAATCCTTGCTTTGACATGCTCTCATCGAAATTCGTTCAAAGCCGGGAAAGCACGGCAATTTCGCATATTTCACGCCATTGACAATCGACCCGACACGCAGTAGCTCTGCGCCCATAACACCAATGCAACTTTCTTCCGCACGCTCGGAAAAGTCGTTCGTTACCCACACACCTGGATACTGGCCGGACATTGAGCCCGCGCTTTGGAACGACTGGAAATGGCAGCTCAAAAACCGCGTCACCACGCTCGCACAACTCGAACAACACCTCGCGCTCAGCAATGAAGAGCGCTCGGGTGTTTTACTCTCCGGAAACAAGCTCTCACTTGCCGTCACGCCGCATTTTTTCAACCTGATCGAGCGCGACAATCCCGATTGCCCGATTCGCCGGCAGGTGATCCCGCGCATCGAGGAATCGTGGACTTCGCCTTACGAAATGAGCGATCCGTGCGGCGAGGATTCGCACATGCCGGTGCCGGGGCTCGTGCATCGTTATCCCGATCGCGTTTTGTTTTTGGTCACCGATCGCTGCGCGAGTTATTGCCGTTACTGCACGCGCAGCCGCGTCGTCAGCGGCGCGGGCGAGCAGGAATTGCATACGGATTTCGAGCAGGCGTTTCGCTACCTGGAGGAACACACGGAAGTTCGCGACGTGCTGCTGAGCGGCGGCGATGCGCTCCTTTTCTCCGATGACAAACTCGAGTCGATTTTAAAACGGTTGCGCGCAATCGAGCACATCGAGTTTCTCCGCATCGGCTCGCGCGTGCCGATTTTCCTGCCGCAGCGCATCACGCCGCAGCTTTGCGCGATGCTGCAAAAGTATCATCCGCTCTGGATGAGCGTGCACGTGAACCATCCGCGCGAACTGACCATCGAGGTAAAACAAGCGCTCGAACGCCTCGCCAACGCCGGCGTCCCGCTCGGCAACCAAAGCGTGCTGCTCCGCGGCGTGAATGACGACGCCGACACAATGCGCGACCTCGTCCAGAAGCTCCTGATGTGCCGTGTGCGCCCGTATTATCTCTACCAGCTCGACCTCATCACCGGTTCGTCTCACTTAAAAGTGCCCGTCAGCAAAGGCATCGAGATCATCGAGGCATTGCGCGGCCACACCACCGGCTATGCGATTCCGCAATATGTCATCGACGCACCCGGCGGCGGCGGCAAAGTGCCGGTCAATCCCGGCTACACTCTTTTCCACGACGCGGAAAAAATCGTGATCCGTAACTATGAGGGCAAAGTCTTCGAGTATCCGGAAAATGGCGTTGCGTCCGTGAGCAAGCCGATGCCGAAAGTCGATCTCGATTATTTCTATTCGTGAGCAGCCGCGCGCTTACGCCATCGCCTCTTTCACCAGCTTCACCGCCCGCTTCGGCCCGAACCGGCCCAACGGCTTGAATTTCTTTCCCTTCATCTCATTGTAGGAAATGAAAAAGTGCTCGATCTCCGCGATGAGATTCGAGTTCAGGTCCTCCAGCGTATTCACGTCCCGGTGATTGCGCGAATCATCCGCCACCGCGATCAGCCGGTCGTTGCGCTCGGTCTTCCCCTTCTCCGTCTGCTTCGCCTCGATCACCCCGATCAGCCGCGACGGAATCACGCACCCGACAAACGCAGGGTCATCCAGCAGGATCAACACATCCAGCGGATCGCCATCCCCGCCCTTCGTCCCCGGGATGAACCCGAAGTCATACGGAAACGACATCCCCGCCGGCTCCACGCCGCTCAATTTAAAAAGCCCCATCTTCTCATCGAGCTTGTATTTATTGCGCGACCCCTTCGGCGTATCCACCACTGCGATCAGCAAGCCATCTTTGTCGAAAGGCCGAAGCTTGTCGTAAACATTTTGCACACTCCATTTACGTTTTGGAAAACGCGAATGCGCGCGTCCGCATAACTTGCCATCAATAACGAACGAACGCCATCCAGCTTCCGATTTAGGAGTATATGTTACTACTTATTGCGATCCTGCTCTTGCTGTTCTGGGGTGGCGGATTTGCCTTTCACGTTGCAGGCGGTTTGATTCACCTCCTGCTCCTGATCGCGCTGATCATGTTCATCCTCCACTTCATCTCCGGCAACAAACGTGTTTAGGCGCTGCTTCTCGCAGCGAAACTCAGTCTGCAGGGATGTTGAACCTGGTTATACCGCGCCGGCTTGGGTTCGATTCGATTTCTCACTCCAGCGCTACCACCGTATCGTAAAGGCCGTAGTGCCTGAGTCCCTCATGACTCTCGATACCCGTATATCGTAGCGATGCATCTTCGTAACGCCGGAATGCGAATACGGCTTGGTTCATCTATTCGGTATTGAACACCTTGAGCCGCACCATTGTGCAAAGCAGAGCGATTTGACTCTATTCATCTCGATTGAAGCTCCTGGTATTGGAACTGTTTGAACTTCACCTCTCCGCCGCCTGCGGCCATCACGCCGGGCCGCAAAGCAAAGAAGCCTTTGAACTTGTTGTGGTGCATCTGCGAGACATCGATGTCGGCCTGAATGGTCGTCCACGTCTTTCCATCGCTGCTGGCTTGCACGGCGCAGAGGTTGTGACGGTTTGTGATTTTCAGGAAGAAATGATCGCCGAAAGTATTCGGATGCTGGCTCTCGTGCGAAGGGTCTTCATAAATGGTGAATTGCTTTCCGTCAGAGCTGATGCCAGCGAAAGCCTTATCGTTATAAAATAGTATGAGTCCGCCGATGCTGCCTTCGCCGAGAGTCACTTCCGCCTGAATTTCATAGCTATGATCGGTGGCTGTGACTAATAAGAGCCGGCCATCCGCCGGGCTAGTTCCCTTGGCTGTTAAGTGAAGGCTGTTGTCTTTCAGCGTAAGGCTCTTTGGATCGTAGTCCCGCCAGGTCGTCCATTGAAGGCCTAGGTCTTTGCCGGAGAAATCATCGGAGAGCTTCATGCCGTGAGCTATCTGCGCGCCCGCGGTCGCGATCGGCGTCGCTGTTTTCGCGGCGCGGAACCAGCCGTCGGGCAGCCACTCAATAGGTTCGATGAGAGTCTGGCGGCCTAGCGGATAGTAGCCATTCTCATAAGCATGATAGATGATCCACCAGTTGCCATTTACATCATCAACGAGAGTGCCGTGACCTTTTGACCACCATTGCTCGTCTGCGCTGTAAGTGTGGACTATCGGGTTATACGGGGAGTTTTCCCATGGACCATTGATGCTTTTCGAGCGCGCCGCCACCACCATGTGGCTGGTCGGAGGACCTGCGGTTCCGCCTTCCGCCGAGACCATGTAGAAGTAGTCGCCTTTGCGGAATAGCTTCGGCGATTCGAGCCACATTCCCTCGGTTTCCCAATCCTTCGGGTATTCCCAACCTTTGTAAACGTCCTCGATTTTGCCGCGCACGCCCAGCCCGTCGTCCGACAGCAGCACGCGACCGCCGGCCGAGAGAAAAAGGTAACGCTTGCCGTCCTCTCCGACTGCGTGGCCGGGATCAATGCGCCCGACTTCAAGCCGCACGGGTTTGCTCCACGGGCCGCGGATGTTCGTTGCCCAAATCACCCAGTTTTTTTCCGCCGCCGGAAAGTAGATGTAGTATTTTCCCTCATGCTTGACGAGGTCGGGCGCCATCGCGGAGCCGACGACATCGGTCATCGCACGCGCAACTGGCTCCCAATCAATGAGGTTTCTCGAATGCCAGATTAGGAAACCCGGAGTGTAGAGAAACGGCGAATGGGTCATGTAATAATCGCTGCCGTCCCGAAGAATAGAGGGGTCGGGATAGTCGCCGCGAAGGATTACGCGAGGCCAGGCCTCGTTTTGAGCGAGCGCCGAACCGGTGAGAGAGAGGATAGTAACGGCAATTATATTTTGGACATCAATCATAGTGAAATACTCAATAAACTCGGAACTTCCTATGGCCCGGGGTAGGCGTGTCGAGCGGTTGCGGTGAGATAGGATCGCGCGGTGCTAAAACGATTTTAGCTTCCAGTCGTCAGCGAGCTTGCGGGCCTCGGCGGGGGTGAGAAAGCGGGTGGTAAACGTGCCGTTGTCATTGTCAGCGCGACAAGGATAGCATAGAGGAACTATTTCGTAGTCGGCTTTGCTCCGTTTCGACGTTGATTAGCGAAATTCCGCAAAGGCTCTGTCCGGCTCCATCCGCGCGGCATGCACACTAACGCCTTTGTCCAGCGGACGCAGATTCAAAACAATGGTGTTTGTCTTGCCAGCGCCGAAATGGAGCCACGTTTCGGGAATATAAAAATCGTGCTGTGGCCCGGCCTGCCAGTAACGGCCTAGGCAGTGACCGTTGACGTAGATAAAGCCATCGCCATTCGCTTCGAGGTGTAAATGCCAGGGGACCCACACGCCCGGTTTCTGCGCAGGCAATTCGCACTCCATCCGATACCACGTTAGCAGAGCTTCGGGAGTTGCGCCGGGATCTTGGCTAATTGAAACGGGTTTCCAATCAACTCCAGGCTTCGTTTCCGCACGCGATAGGGCTTCGCCGAATTCGCGTTCTTTGCCAAGCGATCCACCCTCGGCAAATTGGAGCGGTGCGTTTTCGCTCGCACCCTCGACGGAAAGAATGCCGTAAGTGCCACCCGTTTCCATCTCTTTCGGACCGTTCCGATGCCCGAGCTTATCATACAGGACGATTAGTTCTTTTGCATCCGAAGGCAGCGTGAAAGCAAAACGCTTTTTGTCTTTGCTGACAACTGCGGGCAGAGATTTTCCACCGGAACTCCCAATGACAGCGTCACCAGGAAGCACTTCAATGGTGATTGTCGCGTCGGGATTGGCGGCGATTTTGTAATACACAAAATGACTGCTAAACACGCCATGCGCTTCAATCGGTTCATTGTGCGGAAGCGGTGTCCACGTTGATGGCAAAGAATCGCTCAATCGCTGCGCCTCATTGATCGCAACCGGCGCGGGCAGTTCGGTGGGACGTTTGATTTCGGGCGCGGGCTTCGGCAGCCATTCGCCTTTACTGGCGTCGCTTTCGCCGGGTGGCAGGTAAAGCACGAGTGAACCGAACGGCTCGAGTTTGTAATCAAACGAAAATTCCGTGCCGTCCTTTTCTTTCACGTGCGCGGCACCCGAGCGCGAGTCGGCGTGATTATCCGTGCGCACAAAAAAGTAGCGACTGCCGTCAACAGCGCGGCGTTCGGCAATAGTTACATCGGTATCGGTTGTTTTCGCTTCGCTTTCCACCTGCCGGGAACGCACGAGTTTCGCGCCGTGATCGCGGATCATCTGGCCGAGTGACCAGACGCGTTGGTAACGCTCGCCGACGCCGCCGTGTTCGCGAATCGGCGCGGCATAATCGTAGGTCGTAGTGATGTTGCGGCCACCCCAGTCGTCGAAATTCGTGCCGCCAAAGAGCATGTAATAGTTAGTGATCGTCTCGCCCATCTGCCATGCGAACAAGGTGATGTTTTGTATTTGAGCCCCGGTAAGACCGTCCTGCTTTTCGCTCAGTTTACCGCCAACTACCGAAAGCCATCCGCCCTGCAATTCGGTCGTAGCGAGAGGCGCGTCCGGCTGTTCGCGGCGCAACTTAGGGATTTGCGTTCCTAGTTCTTTCACGACATTCCAGCGTGGATAGAAATTGCAACAATCGAAGATCTGTCGCAGCACGGGCTCGCTGGAGCCCCGCACTTGTTTTGTCCAGCAGGTGAAGAGCGGAACATCAATGCCGTCGGCACACGCGAATTGGGCGAGTGCTTTGACTTGGCCTGCTTTTATTTCATCGGAAAACTTTGCTGAATCATACTCGTTTTCCACCTGCACTAAAATGACGCCCGGATTGCCCGGTCCCTTGTGCGTGACCTGGTGTTTTGCAATGGTCGGGCAGACCGCATCGAACCAATGTTTCGTCCAGGTGAGAAATGTCGGATCGTCGGAGCGCATCCAGCCATCCTTGTGCAGCGGCGCAGCGGGTGTTTTGAGGGCACTTAGCCACAATGGAAAACCGCCGTTGTCCCACTCCGCGCAAATGTAAGGACCGGGACGGACGATGGTGTAAAAGCCAAAATCCTCGGCCATTGCGAGCCAGTCATCCAAGTCCTGCAAACCGGTGATTTTGGAAAAGTCATCGGGCGCTTTCGGCATCTCGCGCTCGTGCCAATTCCAAGGCGTGTAAGTCTCGACCGCATTGAATCCAGCATCCTTGATCTTTTGAAAACGGTCGCGCCAGAGTTCTTTCGGGCAACGAAAATAATGAAATGCGCCGCTATAGATGAAGGTGTCCCTTCCATCAATCGTCAGGCATTGCGCATCATAGCGAATGCGTTCCGGATGTGGAAAAGGACGCGGCTCGTCGGCATGGGTTAAGACCGTGAGAGAAAGGCAAAGCATCGCGGCGAGAGAAGATCTTGGGATGATTGTCATGGCGTTTGAAAAGGAAATGGGCGCAGAGGCGGATCAGAAGGAGACCAGCTTCCAGTGGTCGGCGACTTTGCGGGCCTCGGCGGGGGTGAGCGGGATGACCGCGCCATGCTTCGGCCCGGTGCTGAAGTTAACCGTCTTCATGGCGCCTTCGTTAAAGCGGCCGATGTTGGTGAAAGTCTTGAAGTCGGTCGTTTCGCTGAAGCCGAAGTTATGCGGTTGGATGCCGTAGATGTCATACATGAGCACCCACTTGTCCTGTCCGATGCGCTTCCAGACGTTGGGCGCCTCGCAAGCCTTCGGCTCGGGATCGCACCAAGCGGGATCGTAAACGTAGCCTGACGTGAGCGAATCGGAGACGGCTTGTTTGATGCCGGGCGTGCCATCGTGGGGGACATAAAAGAGGTGAAACTTGTCGCCGGCCTGGATGATGTCGCCGTCGATGTAGGAGATGTCCTTGGGATACTCGAACAGCAGCTCGGGCTTGGTTTCAAGCCTGGTGAACGCGTCGTCCACATAGGAGTAGTAGAGCCGGTTGCGGCCCCTGCCGAAGCGCATGGTGAAATACACCATCAGCTTCTTTTTCTGCGCGTCGTAGATCGTCTCGGGCGCCCAGGCGCAGCCGATGTCCTCGAGGCCGGGGAAGGCTTTGTCCACGCGGACATTGGAACGCGTCCAGTTGATCAGATCCGTCGATCTCATGAAGATGAGCCCTCGGTTGTTGCCCCAGTCGTAGGTCTTGCGATCACGCTCCCATTCTGTGGCGCGCAGGCCTTCCTTTTGTGCGAAGATGTGCAGATCGGTCATCGAAAGGTAGAAGGCGCCGTCGGGCCCGCGCATGATGTGGGGGTCGCGGATGCCTTTCTGCTCGGCGATCGCCTTGCCGTCGATGATGGGTTTGTCGTCGTTCAGCGCGGTAAATTTGTAGCCGTCGGAGCTGAGCGCCATGTGCAGGCTGTGGGTCTCGTCATGAAAATAGACGAGCAGGTAGGCGCCTAGTTCGGATTCCTTCGGCACGCCGGCGGCGGAAGCGGTCAACGGGGAGGTGAGGAACATGAGAAGGAGGCCGATAAGACTGAGAATCGCGTTGGGTAAAATGTTGATTTTCATTTGTAGGAGGGAATTCGGAAGATCGAAGCCTGACGAAACGGTAACCAGTGAGCTTCCGGCGCGTGGCTGGCGTGAATCTTTGGTGAGGAATCATTCGGCGGCAAATGCATTTCCGCTTTCACATTAAACTTGATTGGCCGACTAGGTAGGTCAGCTTGGGTTTTATGCCCGCGTGCCGCCGCATCACGCTCAAGGATATCGCCGCCAAGCTGGGAGTTACGCATACGACGGTGTCGCTGGCCTTGAAGAACCACCACCGCATTTCAAAGGCACGCCGCGAACAAATCCAGCGCCTGGCGAAACAGATGGGCTATGTGCCAGATCCATTTTTGTCCGGATTGTCAGCCTATCGTCGGCGGAACGCATTGGTGAATTTTCAAGGCACCATCGCGTGGATCCGGCATTGGCAGGTGATCAACATTCGGGCGAAGATGGCATATCATCGCAACCTCTGGCGGGGCGCCTGTCAGGCTGCGAAACGCTTCGGTTATCAAATCGAGGAATTCGTTTGGCAGCAGGATCTTTCGGCGAAGCGCTTTGAACAGATTCTGCTCGCCCGAGGCATTCAGGGCATTCTCATTCAGCCGCATAATGTGGTGCCGGACTGGGCGGATTTCGATTGGACCAAATTTTCCGTCATCCGCTTCGGCATGTCCGTGCCGGTGCCCGACACGAACCTAGTGACGGCGGATGCGTTTCGGAGCACGGCGATGGCGGTGCGCAAAATTTACGAATACGGCTACCGTCGGATTGGGATGGTGGTGATGGAACACGATCAGCGCATCGGCGGCAATTTCCAAGGGGGCTTTCTGCTGGCGCAAGCCGACTTGAAGCTGAGGCCGGCCATTCCGCCTCTGGTTAGCAACAGCGGCCTTTATCGCGACAATCCGAAGGAGGCCAACCGCCGGTTGCGGCAGTGGTTGGAAAAGTATCGGCCCAATGCCATCCTTACTACCGAGCCGCATCTGCCGCGCCAGTTGCGCGAGTTGCATTATCGCATTCCCGAAGATGTCGCCGTGGCGGCCACCAACGTCCACGACGTGAAGGTGGATGCCGGCATTGACGAGCCCGCGGAAGCGGTCGGGCGCATCGCCGTGGAAATGCTCGTGAAGCAGATTAACATCAGCGAGCGCGGCGAACCGGAAGACCCGTGCCGCATCCTTGTCGAAGGCCGCTGGCAGAACGGAAAATCCCTGCCGCGCCTTTGAGGATGATCTGCCGAGGACAAAAGGCACGCTTTCATAAAGTTGCGGCAACTGATTACTGTCAGGTGTTGACTGGAAGTTGGGAAGCTGGACGATGCCGAGCAACTATTCACCGCCCTCGCCCTCCAGAGCATTGAGGAGCGACTACTGTTCGGCATCGCCCATCGCCTTTTTCGCGTCTTTCGCCACGATGAACACGGAGAATTATCAGGTTGCCTCCCAATCTGCAATAGTTGCGTTCGTTCAGATCAAGCCAGACGAATCGCTGTTCCGGCGGGCGGTTTTTCGGGGTCGGCTGTCCGTTTTGCTTGTTCCCGGAACGGTTTTGTTAGGTCGCAAAGAGGTATTGCGATATCGCAAAGGGTCTTTGTTATGTCTCAAAAAGGCTTTGCGATGTCTCAAAGGGATTTTGTTATGTCGCAAAGAGTCTTTGTTATGTCTCAGAAAGGCTTTGCGATATCGCAAAGGGTCTTTGCGATGTCTCAGAAAGGCTTTGCGATATCGCAAAGGGTCTTTGCGATGTCTCAGAAGGGTTTTGGATGTTGCAGAGAGCCTTTGCGATGTCTCAAAGAGGCTTTGTTAGGTCGCAAAATGCCTTTGCGATATCGCAAAGAGGTTTTGTTATGTCGCAAAAAGTCTTTGCGACATCGCAGAGAGGCTTTGTTATGTCTCAAAGAGTCTTTGCGAGGTATCAAAATGGCGGAGACAGGCGGTTTTTACGCGGCGAGATGTATACTTTTTGGTAATTAGTTGATGTCGTTACGTTTATTTATATTTATTATAAATATACTTTTAACCTCGTTGTAAAGCTGGCAAGGCTGCTGCTTTACGCTTTGGCGCGCTCGTCAATGACGGCGGGCGCTGCAAACAAAAACCAAATGCAATTAGAAAAACAAAAACAAAATGATAGTAAAACCATCAACGGACTTCATCAACCGGAGTTCGGATTCAGAGCTGGTGGCAACCACGGGTGCCATCATTATGGGTATGACCAATAACCCTGATTACCCCACCCCGAGCCCTACGCTGGCGGACGTGAGTGCAAAAAGCACTGCATTCTCCGATGCCATGGCGGCGGCGGCGGGTGGCGGGGTGCAGTTAACGGCGGAGAAGAATGCCCGCCGTGCGGAACTCGCAGCATCGCTTCGGCTGCTGGCGAGCTACGCCCAGACCGCCTGTAACGGCGATCTCGCGGTGCTGCTGAGCAGCGGATTCCCAATCCAGAAACCGCAGCGGCAGCCTATCGGCGTCCTGCCCGCTCCTTCAGACCTGCGCGTCCGCCTCGGCGGCGTGAGCGGTGCGCTGGATGCGAGTGCGTCGCCGGTGTATGGTGCCGGTGTCTATAACTGGAAGCTGGTGGCGACCAGTGCCCCGAATGTCGTGCTCCAAACAGCACAGACGACCGGTGCGCGCACGTCGTTCACCGGGCTGACTCCGGGTGTGGAATACAGCGTCACGCTCAACGCGGTCGGCTCCGCCGGCCCGAGTGACTGGGCCAATCCCGTCTCGCAGATCGTGATCTAGGAACCAGACACGAAGCCAACCAAAAGGGCGCGCCGCTGAGTTTCTCATCGGCGCGCTTTTTGTTTTTCGGTCAATATGGAGGAGTGCACGTCCCTGCGCGAGGGAGTGCCTCTACAACGGCTTGCAACTCCCCTCTCCTGCGGCAAAGGTTTGTGCAGATGCATACAGGCAGCTTTGCGCATCGCCTCCCATGAGCGACGCAGCGGAAACCAACGAGCCGGACCAGCGGCAGGCGCCGGCCGCGCTGTTGCGGATGCTGAAGCTATGGGTCTGGTTCGTGGAAAGGATCGAGCCGAGCGAGCTGCAGGTGACGCTGGCATGGGCGGGCGTGGTGGGGTTTCTCGGCGCGGTGGCGTCGATCGCGTTTCGGTGGCTGGTGAACACGGTGCATCTGCTCTTCACCGGCAATGCGGCGAACGGAATCGCGGAAAGCTTCGCGCATTTGACATGGTGGCAGCGGCTGCTGACGCCGGTGTTCGGCGGGGCGATCGCGGGCGTGGTGATCTTTTTCGGAACGCGATGGCGGGGTGAGGTGACGACGACGGACTACATGGAAGCGGTCGTGCTGGGTGACGGAAAAATTTCGCTGCGGTTGAGCATTATTAAATGTCTCTCGGCGATGTTCACGATCGCATCGGGCGGCTCGATCGGGCGCGAAGGTCCGCTGGTGCAGCTCTCGTGCGTGCTGGCGTCGATCACCGGTCGCCTCCGCAACTGGTCTACGCCGCGTTTACGCTTGCTCGTCGGCTGCGGGGCTGCGGCGGGAATCGCGTCGGCCTACAACGCGCCGATCGCCGGGGCGCTGTTCGTCGCGGAGATCGTGCTCGGCTCGCTGGCGATGGAAATTTTCGGGCCGCTCGTCTTTGCATCCGTGGTCGCGACACTCACAGTGCGCGGATTTCTCGGCGGCAACCCGCTCTACGAAATCCCGCCGTTCCAACTCAACTCGACGTGGGAAATCGTGCCGCACTTTTTCCTCGGCGTGCTCGCGGGATTCGTCGCGCCGTGGTTTCTCTGGCTGCTGCGCTGGAGCGAGCGACTTTTCGCGCGGGTGCCCGCACCCGTTTACGTGCGGCTCGCACTAGGCGGACTCGCGGTCGGATTGCTCGCAGTGATGCGCCCGGAAGTTTGCGGCAACGGCTACAGCGCCGTGAACGCGATCCTGCGCGGCGACTGGGTCTGGCAAAGCCTCGCGGTGATTCTCGTTTTCAAAATGATCGCGACCGCCGCGACGTTTGGGTCGGGTGCGGTCGGCGGTGTTTTCACTCCGACGCTCTTTGTCGGCAGCAGCCTCGGCTATTTGTTTGGCTATGGGCTGCGGCATTTCGGCCTGGCACCGATGGCGAGCCCGAGCGCGTTCGCCATTGTCGGGATGGGCGCATTTTTGGCAGCGACAACACACGCCCCGATCATGGCGATCATCATGATTTTTGAGCTGACGCTCGATTATCAAATCATCCTGCCGCTGATGCTCGGCTGCGTCGTTGCGTATTATATTTCCGTCGGGCTCGAGAAAAACTCGATCTACACCGAGGCGCTGAAACGCAAAGGCGCCGGCAGTTTCCGCAGGCAATTCGCCGACTTGCGTGTGCGGGACTTGATGAAACCCGAGAGCGTCTTCGTCGCGCCGACTGCGCACTTCGCGGAGATCGGGCAGAAGTTCATCGCGAATCGCTTTAACTATCTCTACGTCGTCGATGATGCCCGGCACTTTCTCGGCGCGGTATCGCTGCACGACATCAAGAGCTACCTCAACGAGCCGCAGCTCGCCGAGCTCGTCATCGCGCGCGACATCATGCACGAGCGTTTTCCGGCGGTGGATCCGAACGTGTCGTTGAGCGAGGCTTTGGAAAAATTCGCCCGGCACGACGGCGAGCGGCTTCCGGTCGTGGCGAGCGCGGATGGAAATCAACTCATCGGCAGCATCTCTAAAACCGATCTCGTCCTCGCGCTCGCCGGCGCGGCGAAGCCACACGCGCCCGCAGTTTAGTCGGCGTGCTTGTCGACGAAGATGTCGAGCAGCCGGCCGTCTTTATCGAACGCCCACTCGACATCGACTTCGCGCTCAATCGGCATCGGCGGCGAAAGCGTCAGCAGCACCGGATTCGCGAGATATTTGCCGAAGACGATGCGCATGCATGCCACGCCTTTGTTCGGCGAAGCCTGCGCCGCTTCGCACATCGCGGGATGATTCTCCAGCGCGGGCGCTTTTTGTTTCAGGTCACGCGTGATGAATTCCCGCACTGCTGCCGTCGTCGAGCCGCGCGGTGTCATTTTTAAAAGCTGCACGCGAATCTGTTCGCGATGTTCCTGCGGATCGATCGTAGTCCGCGGCTCTGCGGAAACAACCGTCGCAATGAGTAAAAGCAAAAACGGAACGGCGCGTGTCATGGTGCGATGATATCTCTCGGGCGCGTGAACGCGAGATCAGTGCGACTACCGCGCGACTTGCACGTGTGCGATTAACGCCCGCGGATGCTCCTTTGGAAAATCAGTCTCGATGCGCAGGACGCCGGAAAATGCCGGGCTGCCGGCACGCGGAGTGATGACGACTTCGAATTCACCCGGACGTGAACTCGCCGTGAGCTGCGCAGAAAAGTTTCCGGAATCAGATGGAGTTAGTCTAATGAGCTTCATCACTACTCCTTTCGCGGGAATGATGCGGATGCGTTTTGGGCGAAGCTCTTCACCGGGATTCCAGTAAAGCGGGTCAGGTTCCATCTCCGCGAGCTTTGGAATCGTGACTTCCATTTTTAGATTAGTCCATGACTCCGGCTCGTCTGTCTCGACGTAGATTTCCTTGGCGTCCACTCCAGCGCGTTCATCGACAGTAAACTTTGCGACGATCTCTCCTTTCTCGCCCGGCGCGTAGCTCTGTTTTGAAGGCTCAGCCGACACGCAAGTGCAGGAGGTGGTAACCGCCTTGATAGCTACCGCGTTAGTTCCCGTATTTTGAAAGTGGAAGTGAGCTATCACTTCGGTTGCGGAGATCGCCGGATGAAAGCTTAAGCTTTTCTGCTCCCAGGTCAGCCCGGCCGATGCTTTCGCGGCCAAAGAAAAGGAGAATACCAATGCAAGTGCAGGTAGTTTCATAGCGAGGATGGGAATGTTTCCGCCGCAACAGGAGGCATGGTCGCATCGTAGAGCCAACAGGCGATCTCGTAAACCTGCCTTGGAAAATCACAACCCCTGAAGCGAAACTTCCACCTGACTCCATGCGGAACCGGAGCCCGGTAATACGTCCGTAGCGTTTATAGGTGTCGATACGGTTGCGAATCCTATGCATACCGAAAACAAGATCAGCCGCGAGAAGATGATCGACCTTCTCAATGAAGACCTGGCGCGGGAGTATCAGGCAATCATCGCCTATGTGGTTTACAGTCAGACCATCAAGGGCGCCGAATTTACCGACATTGCCCGCGAGCTGGAGTTACACGCTGCGGAGGAGCTAAGTCATGCCCTGCAGATCGCCAAGCAGATCGATTACTTTAACGGCACCCCGGTCACCAAGCCCAAGGAAGTCAAGATGTCCGACAAGGCGAAGGACATGCTCGCGTTCGACCTGGAGAACGAAAAGCGGACGATCCAGAATTACCGCAAGCGTATCCTGCAGGCGGAGGCCATGGGAGAGTTTGCGCTAAGCGAAGTGCTGCGAAAGATCATTGCGCAGGAACAGGAGCACTTCCTCGATCTCGCGGATGCCCTGGGTATCGATAATCCAAAAATCGGCGCATAAGCAGTTGGGATGTTTGAATCGGCGCGGTCTGCGACCGGTTTGGCTTGAATTGCAACACGCGGGGCGCATCGTGTGGATATGAAACGGTTGTTTGTTTTCGCGGTTGTTTTGCTCGCAGTCGCCATTGGCGCACGCGCCGGCGATGTCGTCGTCGTGCCGCTGCACGGCGAAGTTTCCAATGCGCAGTTCCTCTTTTTGCGCCGCGCGCTGAAGGAGGCGGAGGAGAAAAAAGCGGGCGCGGTCGTGCTCGACATGGACACCTACGGCGGCTCGCTCGATGCCGCGACGAAAATCCAGAACGCGCTTTTCAAGGCGACGCTGCCGACGCTGACTTACATCAACACGAACGCCGGTTCCGCGGGCGCGCTCATCGCGCTTTCGACCAAAAAAATCTACATGGCGCCGGTGAGCGCGATCGGCGCGGCGGCTCCGGTGACGAGCGGCGGACAGGATTTGCCCTCGACGATGCAGGACAAAGTCGTCTCGTATTTTTCCGGCTATTTCCGCAGCGCCGCCGAGCGCAACGGCTATAACCCGGACATCGCGGAAGCTTTCATCTCAAAGGAAAAGGAAGTGAAGATCGGCGACACGGTCGTGCATGCGAAAGGCTCGCTGCTCACGTTGAGCGCGCAGGAAGCGGCTCGCGCCATCAATGACAAGCCGCTGCTCGCGAGCGGCGTCGCGGATTCCATCGAGGACCTCGTGAAAAAGGCGCATCTCACGGGCGCGGTGGAGCGCTTCGAGCCGACCGGTTTTGAAACGCTCGCGTTCTGGCTCACTGCCGCCGCGCCTTTGCTGATGCTGCTCGGCATCGTCTGCGCATACATCGAGATCAAGGCGCCACACGGCATCGCGGGCACGATTGCCGCGATTTGTTTCGTTCTGTTTTTCGCGAGTCACTACGTCGCCGGCCTCGCAGGCTGGGAAGTGATCGCGCTTTTTGTCATCGGCGCGGCGCTGCTGCTCGGCGAATTTTTCGTGCATCCGGGCACGGTCATCCCCGGTGTCGTCGGCGCGCTGCTGATGTTTTTCGCGCTGCTTTGGGCAATGATCGACCGGTATCCGAATGAGCCGCTCTTCCCGACAACTGCGATGCTTCTGCGTCCGGTCATGAACGTTCTCATCGCCGGTGTGCTCGGCGCAATCGCCATTGCCATCCTCGCGAAATTTCTCCCGCGCACTTCGCTTTATCACAAGCTCATCCTCGAGCGCGCGAACGCCCTTGGCCCCTCTTTCTCGCTCGACACCGTCGGCTCACCCGCGCGCGTCGCTGTCGGCACGGAGGGAATCGCGAAGTCGATTTTGCGGCCGAGCGGCAACGCGCAGTTCGGCGACATGCTCGTGGATGTCGTCACGCGCGGCGAATTCATCGAGCCGAACTCGCAGCTCCGCGTGCTCGCCGTCGAAGGCGCGCGCATCGTGGTCGAAGAAAAGAAGTGACGCCGACCGCGGTTCCTGATTGAGCATCAGGGCATGAAAGTCATTGAAGCCAACGGCGGAAGCGCCGCCAATCGTGTCGGGCCCATCGGCCTGCTCATCGTCCTCCTCATTGCCGGCGTCGCCGTCTGGTTCGCCGGCTCGGCGAATCCCGGGACGCCTGCCGGCTACGTCGGCTATCTCACGCAAGGCGCCGTGATTGGAAAAACGAAATTCTACGGGTTGCAGACCGGGCCGACTTCCGCCGGACGCAACTGGATGCTAAACGTGATCAACGTCAGCGTGACGCCCTACACCTACAGCGAGGAGTTCACCGGCGCGGAATCCGTTTTGTCGAAAGACAACCTCCGCATCGCCTTTCGCGTGCATGTGCTGTGGAAAGTGCGGCCGGATAAAGTGAAGGACTTCGTCGAGCATTTCAGCACGCTGCAGCACGGCGACAACTCGGAGAGCGTCGTCGAGGTCGCCTACAAGAATTTCCTGCGCGAGCCGCTTCGCACCTTTGCCCGCGATGAAGTGCAGCAGCTCAACGGGCTGCAAATCAAGGACGAGATCACTCCCATCGGCGAACGCATTTTCAATCGCGTGCTGCATCTCACCAAGGAGACGCCGTTCGAGGTCACGAGCGTCGTCGTCGGCAACATCCAGTATCCCGAGCAGGTCGCGAATGCCGTTTCGCTCAAGCTCGCCGCAACGCAGGACCTGGAGCGCAAGCAAATCGAAATCGAGCAGGCGAAAATGGACAAACAAAAGCGCGTGGTCGAAGCCGAGGGCATCGCGCAGTCGATGGAAATCATCAACCAGCGGCTCTCGCCCGCGTATTTGCAACACGAGGCGATCGAGGCGCAGAAGGCAATGGTCGGCTCGCCGAACCACACCGCGGTTTACATCCCCGTCGGCCCGATGGGCGTCCCGATCGTCGGCACGTTCGATGTGAGTCATCCGGCCGGCACGCCCGCGCCCGGCCCGACGCGCTAAGCAGTTTCCCGCGTGAGCAATCTCGACACGCCGTCGCGCGAAGGATTGCTCCGTCCGGCCATCGGCGAGAACGCCAACGCGATCACGCACGCCACCGGCATTGCGATCAGCATCCCGGCGGTTTGGTTTCTTTTAAAACAAACGCGGACACCGCTCGAATTCTGGAGCTGCCTCGTTTACGGCATCACGCTCATCGCCGTTTACACCTCGTCCACCTGCCTGCATACCGCGAGCCGCCATCGGCTGCGTCACCGGCTCGAGCTGCTCGATCATTCCGCCATTTACCTCCTCATCGCAGGAACATTCACGCCCTTCGTCGCGCGCATCGGAGGCAAATCCGGCGCGCTGTGCCTCGCCTGCGGATGGGCGATGGCCGCAGCAGGAGTCGCCTTCAAGCTCATCTTCGGCCTCGGCCATCCCCGCATCTCCATCGCCAGCTATCTCGTCATGGGATGGTTCCCGATCGCGCTCATGCAACCCATCCTGCGTGCCACCTCCTGGCCTGCCGTCGAATGGCTCCTCGTCGGCGGCGTCGCCTACACCGCCGGCGTCCCATTCTTCCTCATCTCCCGCAAACGCCCCCGAATGCACGTCGTCTGGCACCTCTTCGTCCTGCTCGGCAGTGCCTGTCATTACGTCGCCATTTTGATCTCCGTGCGCGGGGAGGTTGAGCGAGCTTTGACTTTGGCAAACTGAGTGCCGACTCAGGCAAGTCGTCCGTTACAACTCCCAGGTCGCACCGAATGATGCGAGGTGGTGATGGTATTCGCGGCCACTGGTGTCGGGAATGTCGCTTTCGGCCCATTCGTAGCTGTATTGCGCGGTCCAGGTGAGATGCGCGTTTTGATGCCACGTTAGCTGGACGGCGGGTGTGTAGATGGTGTCATCGCGCAATCCGGGGCGCTCGAATTCGGCGCGGTAAATGCGGAAGTCGGCTTTGGCTTCGAGGGCGTCGGTGAGTTTCCGGGTGTAGCTGGCGCGGTAGACGATGTCTTCGTAAGCGCCGCGTCCGCACGAGCTGAGTTGCTCGAACCGGCTGACGATGAGCTGCACGGTATCGCGCGCGGTCGGCAGGAGCGTGACCGTCGCGTCGGCAAAAACGCGGGTTTCATCGCGTCCGAAGATTTCGGGCACGTCGGCGGTGAAGTGGTGAAACGAAGGGCCGGCCATGGCGTTGAGTTTCAGCCAGCGCGCGGGCGAGCCTTCGATGCCGATGAGCGCGCGCTGGTAGGTGTTGTTGTATTGAATGGAGTTGTCGAAAAGGCGGTCCTGGCTCATCGCGCCGGCGCGATAACCGGCGACGATCCACGTGTCGGCCATGATCTTCGCGCCGATATCGAGGCCGCCGTTGAAATTGTTGCGGTCGACATAATTGACGTAACCGGGAATTTCGCGCTGCGCGGTCTTGAAGTCATTCAACGCGCCGCAGTAAACCGGCCGCAAAAAGAAGGAGCCGAGCGAAATGGTGATGCACGCATTTTGTTTCATCCAAAACTGCTCGCGCCGGTCGCGGAGCTGATAAGCAGCGATAGCGGGGATGCCGCCGGGGCCGGTGTAGATGGGCGTGGTGCGGCTGCCGTTGACGTAGCAGAGCGCGTTGGTGAATTCGTAGGCGACGGAGCCGAGCGCGCCCTTGAAGTTGACGCCCATGAGATTGGCGACGTTCGTTTCGCTCGATTCGTCTGTGTAAATGGCGATGCGCGGCTGGTAGGTGACGTCGACATTCAGCGGCTGCGAGCGCCAGCCGAGGTCGACGCCGGGCTGGATCGTGGTGATGAACGAGCTGCGGTCGCCGAGCGCTGTCTCGTCCTGCAAAAACACGCTGCTGTCGTAGCCTTCCTCGACGCGGAGACTAAAGGCGCGCACCCAGTCGGCACGGACCGGCGCGGGAATTTGGGCGATGACGATGAGCAGGAGCAATGCGTGTTGTTTTAGGACAAAAAACATGACGCAAATCCTCTCCATCGCGCAGCGTGATGCTTTGCAGATGTTGCGAATCTTTTGCCTTTTGGATTTTCGACGGCGGTTTCTTTGCTCTACTCGTAGCAATGAGCACACGCCTGCGCCGTCCCGAGCCGGACCCGCGCGCGGAGCTGGTCGAGCATCGCGGAGAGTTTGTGCGGATCGCGGGCGAAATCGCGGGAATCGGTTACGAGCACGGGCGGGATGTGCGCGGGCGCGATCACATGTGGATCAGCATTCGCGCGGGACGCTTCGGGCCGCTGCGCGTTGCGATCAATACGTTTTCGGTGATCAATTTTGAAAGTGGTTTCGACGCGCGAATCAGCGTCGGTATCGCACGCTCGACTTACGAAGCGCTGCCGGAAGCGGGCGTGTTTGCGTGCGATGGATTCGACTACGCGAAGCTCGAAGCGGGCTACGCGGTGCAATACGAACTTTGCGTGCAGGAACGTGTGGAGACGCATGTCGCCGATCGCGTGCGTCGCGCGATTTTCGCGGAAGCGTGGGGCGACCTTTACGCGCGCAATCATCCCGGCGTGCATCAAGTTCATAGCCGCCGCGCGAGCTGCGCCGTGCCGCGCGACATCGTCGGACGCGATGGCGCGCTGCGGTTTTATTTTGCAGAAGAATCGCACTGCGAAACGCTCCTTTTCAAATTTTGCGGGCAACCGTAGATTCTGCCGAAAATGATCCCCCCGGTTCGCCGCACGGCTTTTTTTCTCATCGCGCTGATGCTCGTTTTCTGCCGCGTTCATGCGGAGCTGGTGGTGCTCGACCCGGCGCAATCGCAAGGCACGTGGGAGGGCTGGGGCACGTCGCTTTGCTGGTGGGCCAAGGCGTTCGGCGATCGCGACGATCTCGCCGACTTGCTTTTCACGATGAAGAGAGTGGATGTGCTCGGACAAAAACTGCCGGGACTCGGGATGACCATCGCGCGCTACAATGTCGGAGCCTGCAGTTCCGAGCCGGTCGATGGCCGGCGGATGGCCGTCTCAAAAGCGTTCCCGCCTTACAAGCAAATGGAAGGCTTTTGGATCGACGGCGCGCACAACGATTGGCGGAGCTGGAAGTGGAACGTCGATACGAACCAGCGCGCGGCATTGCTGAAAGCGCGTGACCGCGGCGCGGATCATTTCGAGCTGTTTTCCAATTCGCCAATGTGGTGGATGTGCAAAAACGGCAATCCGTCCGGCTCGGAGAATGGCAAGGACGACAATATCGCGCCGCAAAACTATGGAAAATTCGCGGCTTATCTCGCGACCACGGCGCGTTACGCGAAAGATCACTGGGGAATCGCGTTCACGAGCATCGAGCCTTTTAACGAAGCAAGCGCCGACTGGTGGAAAGCGACCGGAAAACAGGAGGGCTGCCACATTTCACCGGCGACACAGGCTGCAATCCTTCCCCTGCTCCGCCGCGAGCTCGATGCGCGCGGCTTGCGCGATCTGCCGATCGCCGCGTCGGACGAAAGCCTCTACGATCAGGCGGTAAACACGTGGCGCAGCTTCGATCCGCAGACAAAGGCGCTCGTCACGAAGGTGAACGTGCATGGTTATCAATATGAAAAAGGCGACCGGCATGGATTATTCGAGATGACGCGCGGCAAGACGCTGTGGAATTCGGAATACGGCGAAAACGAACCGACGGGAGAAAAGCTCGCGCGCAATCTCGGTCTCGATTTTCGCGATCTGCGCCCGACGGCGTGGTGCTACTGGCAACCCTTCGATGGCAGAGGCTGGGCTTTCATCATCAGCGATGTCGCGAACAAAAAGCTCCAGCAGGTGAACCCGAAATTTTTCGTCGTCGCGCAATACATGCGGCACATCCGGCCCGGCATGACGATTCTAACAACCGGCGACGCGGAGACAGTCGCGGCGCTCGATGCAAAAAACCGCAAGCTCGTGCTCGTCGCGCACAATGGCGGCGATCAACCCGCGGGCAGGAGTTACGATCTTTCAAAGTTCAACGTGCCGGATGGCACCGTTGCGCAATGGCTCACCGAGCCGCTCGGCACGTCGCGCTATCGCGAGCAGAAAGGCGGGAACGTTTCGGCAAAGCGCCTCGACATAACATTGCCGGCGCATTCGATTGCGACCTTCGAAGTGCAAAATGTGAGCGCACTGTAGCGGGCGTTGCGAGTAAAGAAGAAACGCTTCTCTATAATTGTTAGAAAATTTTTGACGGTCGGAATTTGTTGGTTAAAATGGACTGTCTGTCGTTTTCGAACCGCGACGGAAAACCCCTCTCCCTTTAAATGTTCAGATTTGTTACTGCACTCCGTGCAGCGGGCTTGGTGGCCGTCGCTGCGTTCCTGTCGTCTCATATCCATGCCGCCGCGCCGACTTTCTCCGATCCGCAATTCGTCAGCACTGCGGCGCATGCAAACGACATGGTCATGGGCGATTTCGACAACGACGGCACGCCCGACGTGGCCGTGCTTGGGCAGGTTTTCGTGTCGGGCACGGCTGCCGGCGCGGTGGAAGTTCATTTTGGCGATGGAAACGGCGGTTTTAGAAGCGGCGTAGCAACTTTCACGGTCAATACAAGCAACAGTAATTTTCCTGGAATGGCGGCGGCTGATCTCGACGGCGACGGGCAGTCGGAACTGATATTCGCGGCGGGTTACTCGGTGCTGATTTATGATTGGGACGGCAGCGCGTTTGCCCAATCGAAAAGCATTGATTTAACCAACACGGAAGCCGGCGGAATCGATGCCACGAAGATCGCGGTCGGCAATTTGACCACGGCGCCCGATGGCGGGACGAGCACGCCGGGCAGCCAGGATATCGTGGTGAGTGATGATTTTGGCAGCGTCGGTGTGGTCTGGATTCCGAATGACGGCGCGGGCAACTTTGGAACGCCGACGGCACATGCCGCAGGCGGGTGCGGCTATTACGCGAAGCCGGTGGTCGCGGATGTAGATGGCGATGGACTCGATGACGTGGTGTTATGCCACACGCCGACTGTCGGCGTGCTGATCAATAAAGGCGATGGAACGCTGGATGCCGAATCGACCTACGGCAATTCGTCATTGTCGAATTTTCAGCCGCAATCGGTCGCTGTCGCGGATGTCGATGGCGACGGGCGTCCCGATCTCGTGGTGACGGGCTACATTCATGATTCCCTCACTTTCCACGATACGTATCATCTCAGCGTCAATCGCAACAACGGCGATGGGACGTTCGCGGACGGCCAGGATTTTGGCTACACGCTAAACGGCGGCAATCGAATCGATGCGTTGACGATCGCAGCGGCCGATTTGAACGGCGACGGGCAACCGGAATCGGTTGTCACACCGGCAATGGATCCGGGCGGCACCGGTTTTACGGGCTTCGTCATCACGCAGTGGGCCAGCACTAGCGGGACGCTCACGGCAACTCAGACAAAATTCCCGACAAATGACGGTATCGAGTATCAATCGCTGACGCTCGGTTATGCGAAGAACGACGGCAGTTTTGCGACTTTTAACAACGATTCGCAAACCGACGTGCTCATCGGCACGAGTGCGGATATTTTCGGCAGCAACAACACCACGCACAGCCAGTTCGCGCTTTTTGAAAATACAACGCCGACGATTCCGAAAGGGAACAAACTCGATTTCACGAAAACGCAATTCGACGTGGCCGAGGGCGACGAACTGGATGTGACGGTTGTGCGCGGCTCGGACAGCACCGGGAAAGTTACGGAATACTTTTCCACGTTCACGCCAAGCGGCACGGCCGTGCTCGACGGGTATCAGGCAAAGGGCCAGCAGGCCGACTACCTCATCACCGATCCTGCTTATGGTTTGAGCCAGGCTCAGCCCGTCGTTTTCCAGGACGGGGAATTCACGAAAAACATCCACATTAAAATTTACTCCGGCAAAGGCTCGGAGCCGGACAAGACCATCATCCTCACGCTGCAGCAACCGATGGGCGACGCGTATATCGATCCGAACGACACGAAAACTGTCGCGACGATCACTGTCCACGATTCCATTCCGACACAGCTGCACACACCCGGCGGGCTTATCGTCAAGCCGACAGCGACCTTGCCTGTGCCAGTGACACTCGCCAAAGCCGGCGTGAAAGTCGCGGGCGTGACTGGTGCGGACTGGACATTCTCGACATCGCAACTGCTGCCGCCGGACGCGAAGAATCCTTCGATCAAAGTGCAATTTTCTCCGAACGGCGGCACGAACTGGATCGATACGACCATTACGTTGACGCAAGGAAAAGGCAGTGCGTGGAGCGCCGTCAAACGACATCCGCTGCCATTCCCGTGCAGCAAAACTCTTTTCCGCACCGTCACGAGCGCCGACGGTTATCCGGATGTGATCGGTGCGCCGACGCAGCTGTTCGATGTAATCTTCGGGCCGGAACTTGGCGTTTACGTCAATCCCAAGTCCGACAGTGACGATGGCGCCGCCAGTGTGCACACGGGCGAATCGATCATTTACAATTTCAATGTCGTGAACACCATCGGCGATGCGGACGGGAACAATGTAGTTCTGACCGTGCCGATCCCGCCGCATACGACTTATCTCAATTCGACGCTCGTCAACGGAATCGCCGCACAACAAATCAAAGACAAGAGCGGCAAAACGACGGCGGTTTCGTGGACGTTCCCGACCATTGCAAAGGGCGCGCAATTGACGACCCCGAGTGTCACCGTGCAGGTCGATTCCGCGGGCATGTTTTCGTCGAAAGAACAAAAGAAATATCCGCAGGGCGCCGGCTACATCATCATCGAACAAAACATCGCGCTCTCCGCGATCGCACAGGGCATGAAGGCCGCGCCGGTCATCTACAACGGCACGCACGCATTCGGCAAAGATGAATGCGATACGGAGATTGTCGGCTCGCTGAAGTTTGACGCGGTGGGCAGCAATAAGGATGAAACCCATCCGGCAAACCCCGGCGATCTCATCACGTATAACTTCGATTGCGAAAATGACGACGCGCAGCCGCTCACGGGCGCAACGGTCACTTCTGCGATCCCGAACGGCACCGAGCTCGTGACGGTTTATTCGTTCGATTCCTACAATCCTGTCACCGGCGACGCGAACGCCCAAAATCAGCCACTGCAAAATCCTGGACCGCTGACAAATCCGGCGATCATTTACAAGCGCACCAGCTTCAACGCAGTCATCTCGCCTGCTGTTTTCGGGCTGCCGCTCGACCCGAAAAACCTCAACGCAACGCAAAAGCAGGAGTATACGCTTTTGTTTAATATCTGGAAAGCAAAGCCCGGCACCGAGCTCGACCCGGGAACCACCACCGACGTCACCACACTCGCGCAGCTCGACTCGGCCGCATTCCAAATTCTGCTCGAGGACGGCTTCATCACTCCCGCGAGAATCGTGTGGACGCTTGGCTCGATCGGCCCCTCGCCTGCTCCGCGAAGCGTCGAAGTCTCTTTCACTGTGCGCGTGCCTTACGATGGCGGGCATGTGGATCAAATCGTGAACAACGATTACGATTTTGGCGTTCTCGATCCGACGGCGTCGGCCAAACTGAAAAAATTCGTCTTCAGTCAATCCGCGCTTTACGGCGCAGATCCGAAGTCGCTGGTTGCTCCGGTTAATCGCAACGTCGAGCCTGCCACGCAGCCGCATCTCAAGATCAACAAAACCGCGCGCGGGCCGTTCCAGTTGGCGAACGCAAACTTCCACGGCGCCGGCACCGCACTTTATCCCGGCATCGGCGATGTGGTGATCGCGGTCGCGGGACATGGCGTCGATTACGAGCTCGATTATTCCAATCTCGATTACGTCACGACGACATCGACCACTGCCGCAGCCGACGCGCACGGCGTGGTGTTGCACGACGTGATCCCGCTCGGCATGCAGCTCGCGGGTTTTTTCAAGCAACACATCGGACCTGCGCAAAAGAGCGGACAGCTCGTCGCCGGCACGCGCTACACCATCGCGGAGTATGTCGACGGCGATAACTTCACGAACGTCGGTGCGCCATCGAACGAAACCGGCGCGAGCTTCGTCGCGACGGGAACAACGCCGACGACGTGGAGCAATGGCTCCTCACTCTACGCCGAGGCCGAGATGCATGCGGAGCAGTTCACGTTTTACGATAAAAGCGGCGTCATTATCCCCGGCATCAATCCCGACGGCTCGGCAAACATGGCGAACGTCGCGAGCATGGATATTCGCCTCGGCGACATCGCCAATCTCACCAACGTTCCGCGAAACAGCGCCGGCTACATCACCTACACTTGCGTCCCGACCATTGGCCCGAGCGATCAAATCAAATACTCGCCCAAAGGCGAACCGGAAGGTTTCTTCGGCGGCCCCGGTTTGATCCACTCCTTCGGCGGCTTCAACAACCTCGACGACATTAGCGGACCGCTCCAGGGCTTTTACATCAGCACCAGCGACGCGCCCGACAGCCCCGCGCAAGGCACGCCCGACGACCTCGTCGTAAAGGTCAAGAACGACATCTCGTTTACCTTCTTCAACGGCGGACCGCAAAAAGGCCTGTTGATTCGCGGGCCGCTCGCCGGTCACGACCAGCGCGCACAGCCCGGCGATGTGCAGGTTTACGATTTTACGTTTACGCAAAATGGCGACCTCGCCGCCAACGGCAGCGTTCTGCTGTTCGACCTGCCGCCCGGCGTCACGCTGCTGAACGAGCAGGTCAGCGGCAATACCGCATCCGGCAACAAACCCGCGCCGAACGGCGATTTCCACGCGGTGATCATCGACGAGAGCGGCACGAGTGCCGCAAATCTTGCGCAAAGCGGCACCACCGCGCAGATCACGCTCGGCAAGGTCGATGGACACACCACACGGACCGCGCGTATTTTCCTGCTCGTCAACAATCCGGTCGATCCGGCGTTGATGGCCGGCGGGCGCTTTGAGACTGGATTCTTCCCGCTGAATTCGCACATCACTTTCCAGTTCGGCTCCACGCACGCGCACAGCGGCTTGTTCACCCGCGCGTCGTCGCCAGTGCTCAGCGGCACGTCGGGCGCGACCTCGATCGACCAGACTCCCGTCGCGCCACTCGGCGCTCCGCAGCTTTCGATCCATCGCGATGTCTCGAAGGCCGTCGTTCCGAAAGGTTCGCAGTTCACCTACACGCTTTCGTTTGCAAACAGCGGCGATTCCGATGCGACGAACGTCAAAGTCGGCATGCAAATCCCGTGGGGTGCGCAATTCGTCAGCACAGGCAACGGCACCCTCAGCGTCCTGCAATCGGGAAGCAGCGTTGTCATCCCAAACAGCAAATCGCCCACGATGACACCGCGCAACGCTGACCAGGTCAATGGCACCGGCCCCGGCCCGGATATCATCACCTGGCATTTCGACACCCTGCCCGCACATTCCACCGGCAGGATCGACCTCCTCGTCCAGTGCTTCAACGGCTCGAAGAAGGCCGCGGCCTTTGCCGACAACCTGATCCAGGACAACTCCGTTTACATCCACGCAGACAACGCGGCCACGGCGTTCCTTTCGCCAAACCAGATCGGCGTCTGGGTCAAAGGCTCTTCTTTCGACAAGAAGAAGCCGGAGATGGTTCACAAATTCCTCGATAACTTCGGCATTCATGCAGCCGATTCCGACAAGGTCGCAGCCGACGCCGCCAACGACCTGATCAACACCCTTTCGGAAGACTCGCACATCAAAGCCGACGCCGCGCTCGATTATCTCAGCGTGATGAATCCCGCCTCCGCAGTCCACGTCTATCCGCTCGGTCAGAACCAGGTCATGATCGTCGCTTCCGGCGCGGGCAACATCGTCGCTTCCGGCGCGGGCAATCTCACAGTCCCCCTGCCCGGCAACCAGTCGATGATCGTCGCATCCGGGGCGGGCAACATCATCAGCCATGATGGCGGCACCATCGTTGCCTCCGGTGCTGGCAACATCGTCGCTTCCGGCGCCGGCAACATCGTCGCTTCGGGTGCGGGCAATATCGTCGCTTCGGGCGCGGGCAACGCCATCTCGCTCACCAACGTCGCCGGCATCGGCGGCACGCACGATTGCGCCTATCTGCTCGATCACTCGCTCGACATCGTCGCAGCCGGCGGCGGAAACATCGTCGCAGCCGGCGCAGGCAACCTCATCAGCAGTGACGGTCTTGGTAACTCCAACCTCATCAGCAACCAGGCCGGCGGAGGCATCATCGCGCCGATCACACCGGGCGAAATCGCCTCCGGCCTCGTCAACACCAACGGCAGCAACCTCGTCATCAAAGGCGCGGGCGTCATCAGCGGCATCGGCGACATCAGCAGCATGGTCGCGCACAGCGCCGCCAATAACATCACCTTGGAAGGCCGCGACATCGCCGTAGCCGGCTCCGGAGCAGACCTCGCCAACATCAAAGGCGGTGCCATCGTCGCATCAGGCGCGGGCAACATCGTCGCATCAGGTGCCGGGAACATCGTCGCATCCGGCGCAGGGAACATTGTCGCCTCGGGTGCGGGCAATATCGTCGCATCCGGCGCTGGCAACTAATTCGGCCGAATTCCCTTGAGAAGCGGCGTGCCCGGAAACGGCGCGCCGCTTTTTTGTCCCATCAAGAGCCGCTCAACGGCGCAGCCAACGCAGCGCCGTCCCGCTTTCTCGGTGGCTTGTTTTGTTTGGGGCGGCTCGGCGAGCCATCCCGACCGTTTTTGCGGAGGACGTTCGGCAAAAAGAAAACGCGCCGGTGAATCTCTCACTGGCGCGTTTTTAAATGAGAATGCTGAAGCGGGGACGCGACAGGCGCGTCCGTCCAGTTTAGAAGCTGGCTTTGATCGCTAGCTGGATGTAAGGGGAGGGTTTGACGGTGCGGGTGTGGTCGGCGCGGAAGAAGTCGTATTCGCGCTCGATGGTGTAACCTGCGCCGGCGACGATGTCGAAGGGCTTGAAGCCGCTGTATTTTGCCTGCACGCCGGCGCGAACTTCGCTGTATTCGACGACGGCGTTGTGCAGGTGCCATGCGGGTGTGTTGACGTCGTCGGTGCGGAAGCTGTCGTAGCTCAGGATGCCGAGGAGGCGAAATTCCCAGTCGTCATTCGGGTTATAAACAAGCGCGGGTTTCGGGAAGACGCCCTCGAGGCGGAGGTGGTCGTTGAAGAGCCAGATGATGCCGCCGCCGGGTGCGATGGGCGGGTTTTGGTAAAGTCCGCCCCCTACGCCGACGACGCCGAAGATTTTGTCTTTCACGATCGGGAAGGTGACGAAGAGCTTCCACGGAATGTCGAAGGCATCGGTGGTGATGCGATTTTCAAAATAGACGCCCGGGTCGAGCTCGATGCCGGCCCCGGCGTGATCGTGCATGATGTATTCGTAGGCGATGTGGCCGTAGAGGGCCTGGAGGTGGTTCGGCAGGCCGTTGTCGGAGCCGCCGAAGTCGAAGCGCTCATATTCGCCGCCGAGGCGGAGATACCAGTTGCCATTCACCTGGATGCGGCGATCGGCGCTGTAGTCGCCGTAAAGCGAGTCCTGCTTGCCGAAGCGGTGATCGTGGAAGCCGCTGCGGAAGGTGTAAGTTTCCTCGCTGGAAAAAAGGTTCAGCGAGGTTTCGTCGCTCTTTTCTTGCGGCGCGACGGTTTTCGTATCGGTGACCGCCGAACCCGCAAAGGTGGAAGCGGTGATGCCGAGATAAGCGAGTGCGAGGATGCGATGGATTTTTTTCATAGTGGGGTTTGGAAGGCTTTGCCTGTGGTAGCGAATTGTTAACGTATGGACAAGCAGGGTTTTGGCTGATTTTCGTATCAGGGCATTTGACTGGACGCCGATTGTGAATAAATTACCCGGTTCTCCGTGGTTCCCCCAATCGCAACACTCATCGCCAATCCCCTCGCCGTCCCCGATCATCAGCTCGCGTCGTGGTTTCACGCGCATCTGACCGCATCGTTCGCGGCTTTTCTCGAAGTGCTCAGCGAGCCCGGCTCGGGTGAATTCATCGGCCTCGTGCTCGCGATCGTCGTCGCCGTTTTGCTCTGGAAAAAGAAATGGCCTGCGCTGATCACACTCGTGCTCACCGTGCCCGGCGGCACGCTGCTGAACGAAGCGATCAAGCTCGCGGTGCATCGTCACCGGCCATTCATCGACGGGCCGTTCGTCGATTGGTCGGGCTACAGCTTTGCGAGCGGGCACACGATCGGTGCGACGCTGCTTTACGGGCAGCTTGCGATCTTTTTGCTGCCGGAAATCAAGACACGCCGCAACCAGCTCGCGGTGATTTTCACCACGATCGCGCTCGTGCTGCTCGTCGGCTTCAGCCGCATCGCGCTCGGTGCGCATTATCTCAGCGATGTGCTCGCGGCGATGTGGTTTGGTTCGATCTGGCTGGCAGTCTGCCTGCTCTTCGTCGAGTCGATGCGCCGCAATCGCGAGCGAAATCTCCTCCACTAAATCAGCGCAACGCGCAAAGCCGTCGCGAATCATTGTGCAAACAATGAAAGCGTCGGCGAAGATTCGGCTCACGATTTACGCATTCGGTTTTGCCGGTGCGGCGCTTTTCACCGTGCTGGTCGCGCGGCAGGGATTCGCCGCGGTCGGCTCGGCAATCGAGACGGCGCGCTGGGCGATTCTCGGCGTCATCGCGTTTCATCTGCTGTCGCTTTTTTGCGATGGCATCGCGTGGTGGGCGCTATTTCCAAATGAAAACCGCCCGCGTCTGCTGAGTCTCTACTGGATGCGCTGGATCGGCGAATCGATCAGCAATCTCGTGCCCTCCGCGCAGGTCGGCGGCGACATCGTCCGTGCGCGGCTCGCGGCGATTCTTTACGGCACGCCGTTGCCGATTGCCGCTGGCACCGTGCTCGCCGACATCACGCTCGGTGTGTTTACGCAAATCGTCTTCACGCTGCTCGGGCTCGGATTGCTGGTGAACGCGACCGGACACACAAACATGGTCGGGCCGATCCTGCTCGGCGCGGCGGTCGGCGTGTTTGCGATTGGCGGATTTTACGTGGTGCAACGGCTCGGGATGTTCCGGCTAATCGGTCTCATCGTGTCGAAGCTGGCGAGTTCGCCCGACTGGCATTCGCTCGTGACAAGCGGCGAAACGCTCGACCAAACCGTGCGCGCAATTTACTCGCGCATCTCCGGCGTCGTGGTCTGCTGCTCGATCACGCTGGTGTCGCTCTGCGTCGCATCGGCGGAAGTCTGGATCGTTCTTTACGTGCTCGGCATTCACGCGACGTTTGCGACGGGGCTCATTTTGCAAAGCGTCTCAATGGGCATTCGTTCCGCGCTGTTTCCCGTGCCGGGCGCGATCGGCGTCCAGGAAAGCGGCTATCTCGTCGTCGGCAATTTGCTCGGCATTCCCGGCGACACCGCGCTCGCCCTTTCCCTCATCTCACGCGTCCGCGAGCTCGCGCTCGGCATTCCCGGGCTCGTCGTCTGGCAGCTCGTGGAAGGCAGGCGCTTGTGGCGCGCGCGCCTCGCGGGCACGCGCTGAATCCGCAGCAACTGCAGCACGCGCCGGAGCTGCTCGAGCCGGCGATTGACTTTCGCCGTCCGCGCGAAATTAATGCGCACATTCCACCAGATGCGCGCGAGTCCGCCGGGAATCACGAGCAACCGCTCGAGCTCGTCGGTCACGCGCTGGTCGCCGTAGGCATCCAGAAAACAGATCGCGAATGGCAGCCATTGTCGCGCCGGCACGATGCCGATCATGTCGAGCAGAAACACGAGCACGTCGTCCGCGTGCCGCACCCGCGCGGAAAGCGAGCGGTCGTGCGCGAGCTCGAAATCGATGAGGCGTATTTTTCCGCTCGCGCTGTCGTAGATGAAGTTCGGCATGCTCGCATCGCCGTGCGACCACGGCCCGCGAAAATAGCTGCTATGGAAGGAATGCGCGCGGCGCAGTTCCCTGCCCGCAGCTTCGAGCATCGCGCGAACGAGAGTGCCGTGCTTCATGTGATTCCAGAGGCTCTCGCCGGGCACTTTGTCGGCGCAGACGGTGTTTACGCCATCAGGCGATGCGGTGAATTCCGGCTCGTTTAACATGCGGAAGCAATCGATTTCCCAGCGCTGCCAGTCCGCGACTTTGCTGAAAAAACGGATCGGAATATCGGCGAGCCCGAAATACAGATTCGCCGAGTCGCAGATTTGTTCGCTGAGTTCGTGATGCATTTTTAAAACCACGCGACGCCCGTGCCGCACTTCTTCCTTCACAATATGAATATCCAGCGACTCGACCGCTGCCGTTGCCGCATCGGCCAGGCCGTTTTGCAGCAGACGTTGGGTAAAAGTCTTCGCGATTTGTGGAATCAGCATCTCTCGATAATACGAAGGCAAGCGCCACTTTGTGCGTTTGGCGCGGCAAATCTTATTTAGAATTATTCTTGATAAGGAAAAGCCGCGGGCCGATATTCCCTTCCCTCTCGATGCCGAAAACCGACAGCAGATATTCCGAAACGATCTCGCAACGCGGGTTTCGTTTCACCGCGCAGCGGCGCGAAGTTTACGACGCGCTGATGACGAAACGCGATCACCCGACCGCGGTCGAGGTGTTCATGCGCGTGCAAAAACGCATGCCGTCGATCTCGCTGGCGACCGTTTACAATTGCCTCGAAACGCTGACGGAATGCGGCCTCGTGAAACACGTGCATCATGATCGCGCGCCATCGCGTTACTGCCCG
>Ga0070741_10002636_pt1 | contig 47342 bp, 40 predicted proteins | sample Coa_R1_4_FD_66440 | JGI IMG/M metagenome (GOLD analysis project Ga0070741, IMG submission 66440) | Surface soil microbial communities from Centralia Pennsylvania, which are recovering from an underground coalmine fire - Coalmine... | ecosystem: Environmental > Terrestrial > Soil > Unclassified ... | reverse complement strand
GCCGAGCCCGCCTGCTTGACGTGGTCGCCGAGCACCTCGCGCAGCGCTGCGTGGAGCAGGTGGGTGGCGGTATGGTGGCGCATCGTTGCCCGCCGTGCCGGCTCGTCCACCTCCACACGCACCACGTCACCCTCAGCCAGCACGCCTTCCGCGATCCGTCCGATGTGGACGATCGTGTCGCCTGGGAGGGCTTTGGTGGTAAGCACCTCCATCCGGCCGCTCGGGCCGATGATCCAGCCCCGGTCACCCACCTGCCCGCCACGCTCGGCGTAGAACGGGGTGCGGTCGAGCACAACCTGCACCGTGTCCTCCTGCCCCTCAGGAGTGGCCTGCGCCTCAGCTCTCTCTACGCGCTCGCCTCCCTTGGTGATCAGCGCGATCCGTGCGTCCTCGACGACCAGCTGCTCGTAGCCGACGAACTCGCTCTGTATGGCCACAAGGCCGGTTGTGCCTATCTCAACAAACCGCGCCCCGCGGCGGCTCTCCTCGCGCCGCGCCTGCATCCGCTGGCGGAACCCCTCCTCGTCAACCTCGAAGCCGCGGCCGGCGGCGACCTCGCGCGTGAGCTCGACCGGGAAGCCGAAGGTATCGTAGAGGCGGAAGACCGTCTCGCCGGGCACGGTGCGCACGCCGGCACGCTCGAGCCGCGCCAGCTCGGTCTCCAGCAGCGTAAGGCCGGCGTCGAGCGTCTCGGCGAAGCGTGCCTCCTCCTGGGCCAGCGTCTGCTCGATCACTGCCTGCTTCTCGCGCAGGTAGGGATAGTGCGGCGCCATGCGCTCGATCACCGCCCGTCCCACGCGGGCGATGAATGGCTTCGGCCGGCCCTCACCAGAACCCTCACCAGAACCCTCGCCAGAAGCGGGCCCGCTCGGCCGCGCGGCGTTTCCCCCCGCGCCGCCCGTGCCAAGCTGGCGGCCGATGCGCACCACGCGGCGCAGGAGCCGGCGCGCGACATAGCCGCGCTCCTCGTTCGAGGGGAAGACCCCGTCGCCAATGAGCATCGTGACCGCGCGCGTGTGGTCGGCAATGATGCGCAGGGCGCGCGTCGCCTCGGCGCTCTGGCCATAGCGCCGGCCCGGGGGCAGCTCGAGCGCTACCTCCGCCTCGTGGATAATCGATTGGAAGAGATCGGTCTCGTAGGCCGAGGGCACGCCGGCCAGCACGGCCGCCACGCGCTCGAGCCCCGAGCCAGTATCGATGCCCGTCTGCGGCAGCGGGCGCAGCGTGCCATCAGGCTCCTGGTAGAACTCGTTGAACACCAGGTTCCAGATCTCCACGAAGCGGCCGCACTCCTGCCGATCGGGGCCGAGGTGGCCAGGGCCGCACTCGTCGTCGCTCGCGCCGAGCGGGCAGGCGCCCAGCACATCGACGTGCAGCTCGCTGCACGGCCCACAGGGGCCGCTCTCGCCAGTGGGGCCCCAGAAGTTTTCGCGCGAGCCGTCGGGCTTCTTGCTCAGCGGCCGGATACGGGAGGCAGGGATGCCGACCGCCTGCCAGAGCCGGACGGCTTCCTCATCGGGCGGAATGCCCGGCTCGCCTCCCCAGGTGGTGGCCCAGATCTTGTCGGGTGGAAGACCATAGTCCCTGGTCACCAGCTCGTAGGCATAGGCAATCGCCTCTTTCTTGAAGTAGCCGCCGGACTCGGGGCCGCTGAAGGCAAAGTTGCCGAGCATCTCGAAGAAGGTGTGATGGGTGTTGTCGCCCACCGCATTGGTGTCGTCGTCGAGCCCGCGGGCGCGCAGGCAGCGCTGGATGGTGACCACGCGGCGGGCCGGGGCCTTCGAAGGATCCAGATAGTAGGCCTTGAACTGCTGCATGCCGGCAGTGGTAAAGAGGACGCTGGGGTCGCCATGCACGACGAGTGAGGCGCTGGGCAGGTGGAGATGCCCGCGCGCTTCGAAGTAGCGGATGAAGGTGCGGCGGATCGAGTCGCTGTCCATGGTGCATCCGATCACAGAGGTGTCCGGCATGGGGTGCCGGCCGGCGGCGCAGCCGGCGCAGACCGGCTGCCACTCTCCAGCTATGACGATTATGACGAATGGGCCGGCCGACAGCACAAGCAGGATCTCCCCGGCGGTGGCCATCGCTTCTGGCATCACGCCGGCCAGCGTCTTGGGGTGGGCGCCTCGCTCCCCTTACCCCTTCGGCCTCGTCCGTGCCACACCTGCCGGCGGCTTCCCTTTACAGTATTGCGTCGATGGACTATACTTTTCTTGCGCGCCTTACACTCAAGGTTGCGCACATGGTTCTTCGCCACCTTGCTGCCCCGAGGTGATTGCCAGCGCGGCTGCGAGGGGCGAGGAGGGAAGGTAGATACTGATCGATGAATCCAGAACGCTTCACTCGCCAGGCGCAAGAAGCGATGGCCCGCACGCAGGCGGTGGCGGTCGAGTTTGGCCATAGCACGGTCGAGCCGGAGCACCTGCTGGTGGCGCTGCTCGAGCAGCCGCAGTCGCCGGTGGCCGATGCGGTGGCAGCGCTGGAGGCCGATCCCAAGCAGCTGGCCGCCGCGGTGCGCCGTCTCCTGAGCCGGCAGCCACGCCAGAGCCAGACCGACCAGCTCTATCTGAGCCGGCGGGGCAAGCGCGTGCTCGATGCGGCGATCTTCGCCGCCAATCAGAGCCAGGACCGCTACGTCGGTGCAGAGCACCTCTTCCTGGCCATCATGGCCGAGGGCGGGCCGGGGGCAGAGATCCTCAGCCAGGCCGGCATCAATCCACAGAACGTCGCTCGAGTCTTCAAGGATATGCGTGGCGATCGCACGCTGGATGATCCGAATGCCGAGAACCAGTACCGTGCGCTGGAGCGCTACACCGTCGATCTGACGAGGCTGGCCCGCGAGGGCAAGCTCGATCCGGTCATCGGCCGGCAGGACGAGATCCTGCGCACGATGGAGGTGCTGGCGCGGCGCACCAAGAACAACCCCGTGCTGATTGGCGAGCCGGGGGTAGGCAAGACGGCCATCGTCGAAGGGCTAGCGCAGCGCATTGCCGCCGACGAGGTGCCAGAGCCGCTGCAGGGCAAGCGCCTGCTGGCGCTCGACCTGACCGGTATGCTGGCCGGCTCGAAGTTCCGCGGCGAGTTTGAAGAGCGGGTCAAGGCCGTGCTCGACGAGGTCACCAAGAGCAAGGGCCAGATCATCCTGTTCATCGATGAGCTGCACATGCTGGTCGGCGCCGGGGTCGGAGGCGAGGGCGGCATCGATGCTGCCAACATGCTCAAGCCGGCCCTGGCGCGGGGCGAGCTGCGCGCCATCGGTGCCACCACGCTCGACGAGTACCGCACGCGCATCGAGCGCGATCCGGCGCTGGAGCGACGCTTCCAGCCGATCTACGTCGAGCAGCCGGACCGTGCGACGACGATCGAGATCCTCAAGGGCCTGCGGGCGCGCTATGAGGAGCACCACAACCTGAAGATCACCGATGCGGCGGTGGAGGCGGCGGCCACGCTCTCCGACCGGTACATCACCGAGCGGTTCCTGCCCGATAAGGCGATCGATGTGATGGACGAGGCGGCGGCAAAGGTGCGCCTGCGCCGCTATGCCAAGGATCCGGAAGCGGCCAAGCGCGCCGCGCGCATCAAGCGCCTGCAGGAGGAGGAGGATCAGGCGGCGCTCGAGCGCGACTATGAGCGTGCGATGCAGCTGCGCCAGGAGCGCCTGCAGCTCGAGAAGGAGCAGCAGGAAGGGCTCGGCGGTGACGCTACGGCCGAGGTGGCCGAGGTGACGCCGCAGGACGTGGCTGAGGTGGTGGCCAAGTGGACCGGCATCCCGGTGACGAATATCTTCACCCAGGAGGCCGAGAAGCTGCTGCAGCTCGAATCCAAGCTGCACGAGCGCGTGGTCGGCCAGGATGAGGCCGTGGCAGCGGTGGCGGATGCCATCCGGCGCTCGCGTTCGGGACTGAGCGACCCGCGCCGGCCGATTGGGAGCTTCCTCTTCCTCGGGCCGACCGGCGTGGGGAAGACCGAGCTGGCCAAGGCGCTGGCGGAGTTCATCTTCGACGACGAAGATGCGCTGCTGCGGCTCGACATGAGCGAGTACATGGAGCCGCACACCGTCTCGCGTCTGTTCGGATCGCCGCCGGGCTACGTCGGCTACGACCAGGGCGGGCAGCTCACCGAGGCGGTGCGCCGCCGGCCCTACCAGGTGATCCTCTTCGACGAGGTCGAAAAGGCGCACCCGGAGGTCTTCAACGCGCTGCTGCAGATCCTGGATGATGGCCGCCTGACCGATGGCCATGGGCGCACGGTCGACTTCAAGAACACGATCGTGATCATGACCAGCAACGTCGGCACCACGACCCAGCTGCTGCAGGGTAGCCCGCTGGGGTTCCGCCCGGCGGCCGAGAGCCGGCAGGCGAAGGATGCCGAGCTACGCGACAAGATCATGGAGGCGCTCAAGCGCACCTTCCGGCCGGAGTTCCTCAACCGCATCGACGAGATCATCGTCTTCAACCGGCTCGACCGCGAGCAGCTGCGGCTGGTGGTCGAGAAGATGCTGCGCGAGGTCCGTGGCCGACTGGCCGAGCGCCACGTCACGCTAGAAGTCGACGATGCGGCCAAGGACTGGCTGCTCGACCACGGCTACGACGAGATCTATGGTGCGCGGCCGCTGCGGCGCCTGATCCAGCGCCAGATCGAGAACGAGCTGGCCCGCAAGGCGCTGGCCAAGGAGTTCGGCGATGGCGACCGGATCCGCGTGGGCCTCGAAGGCGAGGGCAGCGAGGCCAGGCTGAGCTTCGCCATTGAGCACGCGGTGCCGCAGGCACAGCCGGAGACGGTGCCGCACACGATCGCGGCCTAGCAGCTCTGGCTCAGTTCCGGCCTCCCGCTCCAGCCTCGGCGGAGCGGGAGGCTTTTTCATTACCGGAAGCCCCTGCCATGCTATCGTTTCTCCATGCCTGAGTACGATTTCTTCCGCACCGTGCGCGAGGAGCTGAACCAGCTGCAGAAGGAGCTGGCGGCACCGGGGGTGCGTGACCTGATTACCAGCATCGCGGCGCGTCTGGGAGTGAGCCACGAGGAGGCGCTGGCAGCGCTCTGGCGGGCCAGCAAGCGACACGGGGAGACGCTCGCCGTCTTCGGCACCGAGCTGCACAGCCAGTTCGAGCGCGAGACGGCACGCGCCGCGCAGTAGGTACCGGTCGTTCCTCGACGCTTCCCGCTCGTCGCCGAACGCCCATGCGCGTGGCGCTCAACGGCCACTTCCTGCACCATCCGGCCACCGGCAGCGGCCAGTACCTGATTCAGCTGCTGCGCGGCCTAGCACGCGATGGCCGGGTGGAGCCGGTGGTGCTCTGCGACGGCCGGGCGCCGTCGCCCCCGGGCGGCTGGCCCGGCCGCGCTGCCCCGTGCTTCGTCGACCTTCCGGCGGCGCGGCTGGCGGGCGATGCCGCCAAAGTCTGGTGGGAGCAGGTGCTGTGGCCACGGCTCGTTGCGCGCAGCGGCGCGCAGGTGGGCCACGTGCCGTATTTTGCCCCGCCGCTGGTCCGCCGCGGCCCGGCGTCGATCGTGGCCACCATCCACGACGTGATCCCCCTCATCCTTCCTCACTACGTCACTTCGCCATTGGTGCGCCTCTACAACGCACTCGTCTCGCGCGGCGCGCGGCGTGCGGACATCGTCCTGGTCGATTCCCAGGCCAGCCGGCGTGACGTCGTCCGGCTGCTCGGCGTGCCCGAGGCCCGGGTGCGGGTGGTCTATCTGGGTGTCGACGAGGCGCTGTTCGTATCTATCGACACGGCGCAGCGCGACGCGGTGTGCCGGCGCTACGGGCTTCGCCCGCCGTTCGTGCTCTACCTCGGCGGGTTCGATGCGCGCAAGAACGTGCCGGCGCTGCTGCGGGCGCTGGCGCTGCTCCCATCGACGGTGTCCTGGCAGCTGGCGATCGCCGGCCGGCTACCGCCGCCACGTCCGCCCCTCTTCCCCGATCTGCCGCGTCTGGTGGAGGAGCTTGGCCTCGGCTCGCGGGTGCGCTTTCTCGGCTACATTGCTGAGGAGGAGAAGCCGGCGCTCTTTCGCGCAGCGGCCTGCTTTGCCTATCCCTCGATCTACGAAGGCTTTGGGCTCGATCCGCTGGCGGCGCTGGCCTGTGGCGTGCCGGTAGTCTGCTCGAACCGTGCCTCGCTCCCCGAGCTGATGGGCGAGGCGGCGCTGCTGGTGGATCCGGATGACCTGCCCAGCTTTGCCGCCGCGCTCAAGCGCGTGCTCACCGATGCCGATCTGCGCGCTGAGCTGGCGCGCCGTGGCCCACAGCAAGCGGCGAAGTTTCGCTGGGAGGAGACCGTCCGGCAGACGGTAGCCGCCTATGAGGCGTCGCTCGTACCCTTCATCTCCGACCGATCCGGCCAATGCGCGTCCTCATGATCTCCAAGGCCTGCGTCAGGGCAGCCACGCATAGCAAGCTGGAGGCGATTGCCGCACAGGGTGTCGATCTCACGGTGGTGGTGCCGCCGTACTGGCGCGATGACGCCGGCCGCAAGGACTGGCTCGAGCGCACGCCGGCCGAAGGCTTCCGGCTGGTGGTGGAGCCGATGGTATTCAACGGCCACTTCCACTACCACTGGTATCCGCGCGTCGGCCGGCTCTTTCGGGAGCTGCGGCCGGATGTGCTGCATATGGACGAAGAGCCATACAACGTGGCCACACTCCAGGGCTTCTGGCTGGCGGGGCGCACCGGCGCACGGCCGCTCTTCTTTACCTGGCAGAACCTCATCCGCCGCTACCCGCCGCCGTTCTCCTGGATCGAGCGCTACGTCTACCGCCGCGCAACCGGAGCGATCTGCGGCAACGCCGATGCCGTCGGCGTGCTGCGCGCCAAAGGCTACACCGGCCGCACGTGGGTGATCCCGCAGTTTGGCGTCGATACCAGCCTCTTTTACCCGCGGCCGCGGCCGGAAGGTGAGCCGCGGCCCTTCACCGTGGGCTGGTTCTCGGGCCGGCTGCGGCCTTTCAAGGGAGTGCACCTGCTCGTGCAGGCAGTGGCGGCGCTGGGAGATGACACGCGGCTGGAGATCCTCGGCTGGGGCCCGCAGGAGCCAGCGCTGCGGGCACTGGCCGCGCAGCTTGGGCTGGGCGACCGCTTCGCCATGCAGCCGGGCCTGCCCTCGGAGCGCGTGCCCGAGTTCATCAGCCGGCTCGACGTTGCCGTCCTGCCTTCGCTCTCCACTCCCCAGTGGAAGGAGCAGTACGGGCGCGTCATCTTCGAGGCCATGGCATGCGGCGTCCCGGTGGTCGGCTCGGATTCGGGCGAGATCCCGCACGCGATCGGCGATGCCGGGCTGATCTTTCCGGAGGGTGACGTGCAGGCGCTGGCGGCGTGCCTGCGGCGCCTGCGTGATGACGCGTCGCTCCGTGCGGAGCTCGCCGCGCGCGGCCTGGCGCGCGTGCGCGCCCGCTTCACCCAGGAGCAGATCGCCAGGCAGACGGTGGAGGCGTATCGCGAGATCCTGGGGGCCGGCCGGTACGCCTGACGGCCTGGCGGGCGCTCTTGGCGGCCTGGCGGGCGCTGCGCGCTCAGCCCGGCGCCGGCGCGTCTGGTGTCTCGAGCGGGGCGGCCTCTAGCGCGTCGCCGGCGCGTCTGGTGTCTCGAGCGGGGCGGCCTCTAGCGCGTCGCCAACGGTGTCCCCGGCTGCCCCAGCAGCGGGTTCGGCCGGCGGAGCGGCATCTTCCATGGTGCCCGGAGTCTTCCCGCTGGAGACAAGACAGGTGGACGAGCCGGCGCAGGGTGGTGTGTCGGCATCAGCGAGCAGCACCGCCTCCTGGCCGAGCGCGCGATGCTGGCCGTAGGCCAGCGGGCAGTACAGCTCGTAGCGGCCCGGCAGCGTGAAGGTGAGGTCGAGGGTAGCCGTCTCGCCGCTGCCGATGGCGCCGGTCTCGGCGTAGACCCCCTCCCCTTCTACGGCCAGCGCGTGCGCCAGCAGGCCGTCGTTGGCCACGATGAGCCGGACCGGCGTGCCGGGGGCAACGGTAACCGTCTCGGGGATCAGGTGCCATTCAGTAAGGCGTAGCTGCACCACCTGCGCCTCAGGCGCCTGGGCGGTGGCCGGCCGGGTGGCGGCCGCCGCGGCCAGCAGCGCGGCGGCCACGCCACCCCGGGCGAGCCGGAGCAGCGGCTGCCGGTGGTCTCCATATCCGCTGGTCGGTTCATCCCGGGCCGCACCGCCCAGCTTTGCCAGGCCGATAGGGCGAACGTGCCGGTGGATACGTAGACAAGCCATCGGCGGCCGCTCTCAGTTGACGAACGGGATCCACTCATCGGCGCGCGGCAGGTCACTCTCCCCCACCGGGCGCGGCGGCAGCGCGGCGGGCATGGTGCTGGGCCGTAGCTCCAGCAAGCGCTCGACATCGCGGCGCTTGTAGAGTCGCCGGCGCCGAATACCCTGGCGATAGCTGGGCAGGAGCCCGCGGCTGACGTAGGCATAGAGTGTTGCCGCCTTCACGCCCAGCAGCGCGCAGGCCTCGTCGGCCGTCAGATACTCCTCACCATTCAGGTTGAGCACGATGCCTAGACTATAGCGCGCTCAGGCGATGTCTAGTGAAATCAAGACAAATCGCGTATCATGCAGAGAGAGAAAGGGATTTCGCCATGGATACGCCTCGCTCGCCCTTCGGTTCGTCTGCGGTGGCTGTGCTGCAGGGAGGGGCATCTGCCGCGCCAGATGGGGCGGGCCAGCCGCCGGCGCGCTTCGTCCCCCTGCGCCGGCGGCAGCGGCTGCCGGTCGAGGAGGTGGAGGAGCCAGACCTCGTGCGCGAGATCTTCCCCTACCACACCATTCCGCTGGCGCCGTTCGATACGGCCGAGGTGCCGCTCTCTCCGGCACCCGAGCTATGGATCACGGATACGACCTTTCGCGATGGGCAGCAGGCACGCGAGCCATACACCGTGGAGCAGATCGTCCACCTCTATGACCTGCTGCACAAGCTCGACGGCGGGAGTGGGCTGATCCGCCAGTGCGAGTTCTTCCTCTATACCGAAAAAGACCGCGCGGCACTGGAGGCCGTGCTGGCGCGCGGCTACCGCTACCCCGAGGTGACCGGCTGGATCCGAGCGGTGAAGACCGATTTCCAGCTGGTCAAGGCCGCCGGCCTCAAGGAGACCGGCATTCTCACCTCCTGCTCCGACTACCACATCTTCAAGAAGCTCAATCTGCGGCGCTCGGAGGCGCTCCGCTTCTATCTGGAGGTCGTCGACGCCGCGCTGGAAGCCGGCATCACGCCCCGCTGCCACTTCGAGGACGTGACGCGCGCCGACCTCTACGGCTTCGCCCTCCCCTTCGCGCAGGCGCTGATGGAGCGGGCGCAGCAGGCGCACGTGCCAATCAAGATCCGGCTCTGCGACACGATGGGGGTGGGCCTGCCGTGGCCGGCGGCCGCGCTGCCGCGGGGCGTGCCGAAGCTGGTACGCGCCTTCGTCGAGGAGGCCGGCGTGCCCTCGCAGCAGCTCGAATGGCACGGCCATAACGATCTGTTCAAGGTGCACGTCAACTCGGTGACGGCGTGGCTCTACGGCTGCTCGGCGATCAACGCGGCGCTGCTTTCTACCGGCGAGCGTACCGGCAACTCGCCACTCGAGGCCGCGGTGGTGGAATACATCAGCCTCACCGGCCAGCAGGGGCCGATCGATACCCGCGTGCTGACCGAGATTGCCACCTATATGAAAGACGCCTGTGGCGTGCCGGTGCCGCCCAATTATCCACTGCTGGGCTCCGAGTTCAACGTGACACGAGCCGGCATCCATGCCGATGGCCTGCTCAAGGACGAGGAGATCTACAACATTTTCGATACGGAGCGCCTGCTGGGCCGGCCGGTGCACGTGGCGATCAACGATAAGTCCGGCACCGCCGGGGTGGCTTTCTGGGTGAACCAGGAGCTGGGGCGCAAGGGCAGCGATCGGATCGAGAAGCACGATCCACGCATCGTGGCGATGCACCAGGCGATCCAGCGCCAGTACGATGCCGGCCGCGTCTCGAGCCTGACGCAGGAGGAGCTACGCGACCTGGCCCGCCAGTATCTGCCCGAGGAGTTCGGCGCGGCTGGCTCGACAGCCCCGTCGCGGTAAGCCGGCAGCCGCGGTGGGGGCGCGTCATGATCGCTCAGCCGGCCTTTTGAGACCGAGGGCCACGACACGGCTGATCGGCCAGTGTCGTGCAGTCGACGACGCGCAGCCGGCGGGCCAGCCGGCTAAAGTAGGCCGGCGCGCGCCGCCAGTAGCTGATCTCCAGCAGCCGGTCATCCAGAGGGGCCTGGCGGAACGGCTACCGCGTCACGATATTGAGCAGCCGGTCCGGCACGTAGATGTATCTGGCCTGTCCCGGATCGGTGACGAACTCCTGGACGCGCGGGCGCGCCAGCGCCGCCTGCCGCACCTCATCCTCGGTCGCGCCCGCCGGGAGCTCGAGGCGGTCGCGCACTCGCCCATTGATCTGCACCACGATCGTCACCACCTGCTCGACGGTCAGCGCCTCGTCATACTCCGGCCACGGCTGCTGGTGCACGCTGCCGGCGGGACCGAAGGGCACGCTTGGCTCGCCGGCCAGCGGCGAGGCCGGCGCCGCGCGGCCAAAGCCGCCGGTCAGCTGCCAGAGGCCTTCGGCAATAAACGGTGCGCTCGGCGCCAGCAGCCGCACCAGCGTCTCCGCCGCCTCCTGGAAGGCAGCAGTCTTCCAGCGGCCGGTGCGGTAGCGCTCGCCCAGGGCATTGGCGAACTCCATCAGCGCCGCCACCATCGTATTGAAGCGGAAGCCCTCGATGTCGTTCGTGACGCGCTTGACCGTCCGGTGGCGCAGGCGCGTTAGCTCGTCGTCGGGCGCATCGAAGCGCGCACCGCCGGCTTCGGCGAAGGTCTGCGTCACCAGCGTCCACACGCGCCCCAGGAAGCGGTATGTGCCGTTGATGCCTTCATCGCTCCAGAGTGCATCCTGGTCGAACGGCGCCATGAACAGCTCGAAGAGGCGCAGACTATCGGCGCCGTACTGCTCCACCATCTCGTCGGGCGTAATCACGTTCCCGCGCGACTTAGACATGCGCCGGCCATCGGGTGCCAGTAGCTGGCCCTGGCTGCGGTACTTGATGAACGGCTCGACCCCGGGGACTCCCAGGCCGGCATCGTGCATCACCTTGTACCAGAAGCGTGCGTAGAGCAGGTGCATTGTGGCGTGCTCTTTGCCGCCGACGTAGAGGTCCACCGGCATCCAGTAGCGCATGCGCTCAGGATCGAAGGGGCCTCGGTCGTAGTCGGGACTGGTGAAGCGCAGGTAGTACCAGGAGGAGCAGGCGAATCCGCCCATCGTATCGGTCTCTCGCTGCGCCGGGCCGCCGCACGTCGGACACGTGGTGCTGACCCATTCGGTGGCCCGCGCTAGCGGCGACTGAGCGTCACCGCGCGGCTCCATCTCCTTCGGGTCCAGCTCGGGCAGGAGCACCGGCAGCTGCTCCTCGGGCACCGGCACCTCGCCACAGCGCGCGCAGTAGACAATCGGAATGGGCGCACCCCAGTACTTCTGGCGCGAGATGAGCCAGTCGCGCATGCGGTAGGTGATACGGTGCTCGCCCAGCCCCTGCTGGCCCAGGTACTCGGTGACGGCCTGAATGCCGCTGCGTCCGGCGATAGCCTCAGCCGCCAGGCGGTCAAGCTCTTCCTTAGAGATGCCCCATCGCTCCGCGATCGCCTGGCGCTCGTCGGCCCCAAGCTTCGGCCAGTCGCCCGGCGTAGGCGTGCCGTCAAACGGGCCGGAGTTTACCATCGTGCCGGGGCCAATGTAGGCGGCGTCGAGCGCCTGGCCCGACCAGCCCGGCGGCGCGATTACGACCTTGACCGGCAGACCGTACTTTCTCGCGAGCTCGAAGTCGCGCTGATCATGCGCCGGCACGCCCATCACGATTCCCGTCCCATAGGCAGCGAGCACATAGTCGGCCACGAACAGCGGCACACGCTCGCCATTGAGTGGGTTGATCACATAGGCGCCGGTGAAGACGCCCGTCTTCTCCCGCTCGGTGGACATGCGCTCGATCTCGCTGGCCCGCGCCGCCTGCTCGATGTAGGCCTGCACCTCGGCGGCACGATCGGGAGTGGTCAATGCCTTGACCAGGTCGTGCTCGGGCGCGATGACTACGAAGGTCACGCCGTACACCGTATCCGGCCGCGTGGTGAAGACCGGCATCGGATCGCCTCGTTCGGACCGAAAGACGATCTCGGCCCCCTCGCTGCGCCCAACCCAGTTCTCCTGCATCGCCTTGACGTCCTCGGGCCAGTCGATGAGCTTGAGATCGTCGACCAGCCGGTCGGCGTAGGCGGTGATCCTGAAGAACCAGGCCGGAATGCGCTTCTTGGTCACGCCAGGGTGGTCGCGCCAGCAGTACAGCTCGCCGCCCCGCTCGTAGATCTCGTGGTTGGACATCGTGGTCTGGCAGACGGGGCACCACCATTGCCACTGGGTGGAGCGGTAGGCCAGGCCGCGCTTGTAGAGCAGCAGGAAGAACCACTGCGTCCAGCGGTAGTAGGCGGGATCGCTGCTATCGATCTCGCGCGACCAGTCGAAGGAGACGCCGACGAGGTTCATCTGCCGCTTATAGTTGGCCGTAAAGCGATCGGTCAGGGCACGCGGCGAGACGCGGCGCTGGATGGCGGCGTTCTCGGTGGGCTCGCCGAAGGCATCCCAGCCCATGGGGTGCAGCACGTTGTAGCCGCGCATGCGCATGAAGCGGCTGATCGTGTCGGTGGGCACATAATTTCGGCAGTGCCCGACCGAGAGGCCATCGCCCGAGGGATAGGGGAAAAAGTCCAGGCAGTAGAACTTGGGCCGGCCGGCGCCTTCCCGGCTGCGGTAGAGCCCCTGCTCGAGCCAGCGCTGCTGCCAGCCGGGCTCGAGCACCTGCGGGTTGTACTCGCGGTACTCGGCCGCTATCCGGCGCGATTCCTCAGGCTTCGTCTCGTGGCGCTCAATGGTCGCCATTGACTCATCCCCTTTCAGTAGTCAGTAATCGGTGGTCGGTGGTCAGTGGTCAAGTGGTCGGTTGTCAATGGTCGGCTGTTGGGGTGAAGTGGTGGGCTCAATAAAAAAGCCTTCGTTCCCCACAGGGACGAAGGCATGATAAGACACCACTCCGCGGTACCACCCTGATTGGCAGCGCTGAAAAGACCGGCCGATGTGCTAGCTGCCTCGTCCGCAGTCCTGCTACCACGAGCTTCCATGGGTAAGGAAGGGCCTCGACGCACGACAGGGCTTGCGCGCCGGCGCGCTGCCCGCTCAGTTCACATAACGGCGTGCCCCGGGGCAGGCTAGTCCGGCGTGTCCCGGCCCTAACGGCTGGCCGCCACCGGGTTCACCGGCCCAGCTCCCAGGCGAGTTCGGCCTCCGGGGAGCGCGTGCCACCCAGCCTTATGGCCGGCAGCAGCGCGCCGCTTACGCGCGTGCCTCACACCTGCAAGCACGCTCTCTGGATTGCCCGGCGCCTACTACTCCTGCTCGACGCATTCCAGATGCAATTGTCGAACCCGCGCCGGGCCCTACGGCCCGGCTTCGACCAAATTATAGGCCGGCACGGAGCAGCGTCAAGCAGCGAGCCAGGGAGCGGGGGCCAGGCAGGGGTGGCCCGGTGCCCCACCGCGGCGGCCGCACGTTGCAGAAGTCGTGGAACCATACGCGTGGATCGTGATCCTGGCCACCTGGCTGCTGCTCCTTCTGCTGGGGCTGGCTGGCGGTGATCCGCTCGCGGCCGGCCGGCCGGGGCAGGAGGCGCTGGCCGTCGCGTTTGCCCGCTGGTCGCAACGCCTCATCGCCGGGCGCGTGCGGCGCCACGCAGCGGCCCGCATCGGCCAGCGCCGGACGAGCGAAGGGAGCCTCCGCGCACTGGTGTAACCTACGGATCCCTGCGTTGATTACTCAGCCAGCTGCAGGAGGCGGCACCCGTCGACGCCTGCACTCTCTGTGCGGCGATCAGCGAGGGCTTCCACGGCGATGGTGCAGGACGCACCCGGGTTCGACCGGCCGATCCATGCTGCAACGTCGCTGTGGAAGCACGTAGAGACCAGAAGAGGAGGAGCAAGCGGTAATGGCAACGACCAACCAGCCCGTCGTTGGGTATATCGGCCTGGGCTTGATGGGCAAGCCGATGGCGCGCAACCTGCTGCGCGCCGGCTTTCCCCTCATCGTCTTTAACCGCACCCGTGCCAAGACGGAGGAGCTCGCTGCCGAAGGCGCGCGCGTGGCCGGCTCGATTGCCGAGCTGGCGGGCGCGTGCGACGTCGTCTGCAGCTGCGTTACTGGGCCGAGCGACGTGGAGCAGGTCTACCTTGGCACCGGCGGCGTGCTTTCGGCGGCGCGGCCCGGCACGCTGCTGGTCGACATGAGCACCATCGACCCCGAGACGCACCGCCGCATCGCCGTCGCGGCGCGCGAGCGCGGCTGCGACTATCTAGATGCCCCGGTCTCGGGCGGAGTCTCGGGTGCCCAGAACGCCACCCTGGCCATCATGTGCGGCGGGGATCCGGCGGCCTTCGAGCGCGCCCGGCCGGTGCTCTCAGCGATGGGCCGGCACCTCTACCTGTGCGGGCCGACCGGTACCGGCGCGACCGCCAAGCTGATCAATAACCTGATCAGCGCCTCGACCGCCGTTGCCGTCTGCGAGGGGCTGGTGATGGGCGCCAAGGCCGGACTTGACCTGGCCCAGCTGCATGAGCTGCTGATGAATGCCTCCGCCGGCAGCAAGACGCTGGCCGGGTTCAAAGATACGGCGCTGGCGCGCAACTTCGAGCCGGGGTTTACCATCGATAACATGGAGAAGGATGTGACACTCGCGGCGCAGCTGGCGCGTGAGCTGGGGGTACGGCTGCTGGCCGGGGCCATCACTCAACAGGTGCTGCGTGAGGCGCAGCTGAGCGGGCTGGGCAGCCGCACGACGGCCGCCCAGATCATCCCCCTCGAGCGCCTGGCCGGCGTCGAGGTGCGCGCCTAGCGAGGAGGCAGCATGAGCGGCGTGGCTTCAGCCCAGGGCAGGCGGCGTGTGCGGCCGCTCAATCGCGGCTGGCGCTACGGCGGGCCGGTGGACCGGCTGCCACCAGGCTATACCCAGCCCGAATACGATGACTCGGCCTTCGAGCCGGTGGCCATTCCGCACACGAACGTGCGGCTCCCCTGGCACAGCTTCGACGATCGCGAGTATCAGTTTATCTCGGTCTACCGCAACCGCTTCACCGTGCCGGATGTGCTGCGCGATCGCCGCCTCTTCGTCGACTTCGATGGTGTGATGACGGCGAGCACGGTCTGGCTCAACGGCCACCGGCTGGGCGAGTATCGCGGCGGCTATACGCCCTTCTCCTTCGAGCTCACGCCGCACGTGCGCTGGGGTGGAGAAAACGTGCTGGCGGTGGAGGTCGATTCTCGTGAGCGGCCCGACACCCCTCCGTTTGGAGGACGGATCGACTATCTCACCTTCGGCGGTATCTATCGCGACGTGCGCCTACGGGCGGTGCCGGAGCCGTTCATCGAGAACGTGTTCGCCAGGCCTGGCGACGTGCTCTCCGAGCGGCCGCGCCTGGAGGTGCGCTGCTTCGTCGAAGGGCAGGGCGGCTGGGCCGGGCTGGCCTTGGAGGCGGAGCTATGCGACGGCGACCGAGCGCTCCGGCGCGCCGCCGTGGACCTCGGCGCGCTGGGTGCCCACGCCACAGGGCAGCCGGTGATCGTCGCGCTGGAGGACCTCGGCCCGATCGAGCGCTGGGATATCGACCATCCGAAGCTCTACCGCGTGATTGTGCGCCTGCGTCGCGGGGAGGAGGTGCTGGATGCGTATGTCGTGCGCACCGGCTTTCGCGAGGCGCGCTTCACCCCGCAGGGCTTCTTCCTTAACGGGCGGCACATCAAGCTGCGCGGCCTCAATCGCCATCAGACCTTCCCCTATGTGGGCCAGGCGATGCCAGCACGCGTACAGCGGCGCGACGCGGAGATCCTCAAGCGCGAGCTCAAATGCAACATCGTGCGCACCTCGCACTACCCCCAATCGCCCCACTTCCTGGACGCCTGCGACGAGCTGGGCCTGCTCGTCTTCGAGGAAATTCCCGGCTGGCAGCACATTGGCGATCAGGAGTGGAAGGAGCTAGCCTGCCGCAACGTGGCGGAGATGATCCGGCGCGACTGGAACCATCCCTCCATCATTCTCTGGGGCGTGCGCATCAACGAATCGAGGGACGATCACGACTTCTACACGCGCACCAATGCCATTGCCCATGCGCTCGACGACTCGCGCCAGACGGGCGGCGTGCGCAACTTCTACGACTCCGAGCTCCTCGAAGACGTCTTCACGATGAACGACTTCAACCCGGAGCGTCTGCGTCCGCCAAACCACCCGCTGTATCTGAACACCGAGTTCTGCGGGCACATGTATCCCACCAAGCATGTGGATAACGTCGAGCGCGTGCAGGAGCACGTGCGCCGCCACGCACACATCCATAACCAGATTGCCGGCGATGTCCGCTACGCCGGCGGCATCGGCTGGTGCGCCTTCGACTACAACACGCACGCCGACTTCGGCTCGGGCGACCGGGTCTGCTATCACGGCGTTGCGGACGTCTTCCGCATCTCCAAGCCGGCGGCTGGCTTCTATCGCTCGCAGTGCGATCCGTCGGAAGAGCTTGTGCTCGAGCCGGCGTTCCACTGGGCCATCGGCGACCAGTCGGAGGGCGGCGGGCCGCGCCCGCTGATCATCTGCTCCAACTGCGAGCACCTCAAGCTCTACGTCGGCGGCGAGCTTCGCGCCGAGCTCGATCCCGACCGCGAGCACTTCGGCCACCTGCCCCACCCGCCGTTCGTGACCGATCGCCTGCGGGGCGTGTGGGGGCGCGCGTGGCAGGACCTCCGCATCGAAGGCTATCTTGGCGGCCAGAAGGTCATCTCGCGCACGCTCTCCGCGGCCGGGGTCGACCGGCAGCTCCACGCCGAGCCGGATGATCGCGAGCTGATTGGCGATGGCAGCGATGCGACGCGCCTGGTGCTGCGCGTGACCGATGAGTACGGTAACCCGCGCCCCTTCGCCACGGGGGCGATCGCGCTGGCGCTCGAGGGGCCGGGCGAGCTGATTGGCGAGAACCCGCTGGCGCTCTTCGGCGGGGTCGGTGCGGTGTGGATCAGGGCGCAGGAGCAGCCGGGCATCATCCGCGTGCGAGCGCGGCATCCCGTGCTCGGCGAGCAGGTGGTCGAGATCCGCGTCACTCCTGCGCCAGACGAATCCTGGCGCTAGCATAGCGGCTAAGGAGCCACTGGCGGGGAGGGTGGGACGAAAGGTGAAGGACGAACGACGGCGGCCGCTTCAGCCTTCTGTCCTTCGTCTTTCGTCGTTCGTCGGCCGGGCAGCACCGGCGCTCGGGAATGCTCCGCCGCTTGTGTGCAGGCTACACGGTTGCGTATACTGCGCGGCACGCGATGGAGGCGGCCGCGGCGGCGCGGCACCTCGCGTGCGGCTCAGCACTGGTGGAGGCTGGGAGTGATTGGGACACGATACGATGCGCGGGTGGAGGCCCAACGCTGGGCGCAGCGCCTGCTCGAGCGCCCATGGCAGTGGGTACTGCTCGATACGGAGACAACCGGGATCGATGGCCTGGCCGAAGTGGTGCAGATCGGCGTGCTGGCCCCTGATGGGACACCGCTGCTGGATACGCTGGTGCGACCCACCAGGCCCATCCCACCGGAGGCGACGGCGATCCACGGCATCAGCAACATGCACGTCGCGCAGGCGCCCCGTTACCGAGACGTACACCCACGGCTGGAGGCGCTGCTGCGCGGGAAGACGGTTGTCGTCTACAACGCCCAGTACGATGCACGCGTGCTGCGTCAGACGGCCCGGCTCAGCGGCCTTGGGGCGTGCGATCTGCCGGTGGTCTGGCAGTGTGCCATGGAGCAGTACGCGCGCTACGTCGGGCGCTGGTCCGACCGGCATGGCAGCTTCCTGTGGCAGCCGCTGCCGCGGCCCGATCCTCACGCCCGCCACCAGGCGCTCGACGACTGCCGCCTCACGCTCGCGCTCATCCGACGCATGGCCGCCGGCGCGCTTTAGCCGCGGCGCGCAATCGCGCGCCGCGGCCGTACAGTTGAGCGCGTGATCAACATTTGGGAGTCTCTGCTCAAAACCTCTTGTCGTTGCCTCGACCTTGCGTTACTATCTCGTTTACCCGGGGTGCGATTGAGTGTCCTGGGCTCGCCCTTTCCGCGAGGGATGAGGCGGGCCAGCAGGAGCGTGGCCCGGAGGGAGGCAGTACGGTGAGCCGGCGCGAGCGTACTGAGCGTAGATGGCCTCGCTGGGGCGAGGAGCCCGAACCATTAGAAGACCGGTCTCGGCGGCCGGGAGCGGGCTGGTACGGTAGCCCGGCCTGGGCCACCGGCATGCCCGCGCCGGGAGCCGCCCGCGCGGATGTCTCGGCGATCACCTGGCAGACCTGGGATGGTGGAGGACGCCGCCGCTGGGGCGGTGAGGGGCGCTGGGCCGGACATCGGCATCACCATGGCCCGTGGTTCCCGTTCCTCCTGTTCTTTGCGTTCATGGCCTTCGGCGGTGGCTCGCTGCTGATGATAGCCGGCATGCTGCTGTTCACGCTCCTGGTGGTGGCTCTGGTGGCCGGCAGTGTGCTGCTGGTGAGCTACGTGCTCGCGCCCGCGGTGCAGCAGCTGGTCGCCACGCTCACCATGGGAAGATCACAGCGTCTCGCCGCAGCCCCAGCCACCTCAGCCGGTAGCGCCGCCTCATTACCGGGGTATGGGACAGCGCTCGTCGGCGCATCCGGTAAAGAGGTGTACCGCCGGCGCCTGCTCGACGTGCTCAAGGAGCGCTACGTGCGCGGCGAGATCACGCTGGCGGAGTTCGAGCAGCGGGCCGGCGAGATTGCACGCGATCCCAGCGTCCGCCATCTCGGCTAGCCCTTTGCATGCCCCGCCTCGAACGCACCCTGGCGCGCTGGCGCCACCGCCTAATGCGCCGGCGGCCGGTGCGCGATGTGGCGCTGGCTCTCGATGGCGCCGGGCCGCGCTATCTCATCGCCCTGCCCGCCGAGCCGGATCGGGTATTGGATGAGCTGCCCAGCTGTCGCTCGCCGGCCGGCACGCAAACGGACGACCTGCGCATGCCCTATTGGGCCACGCCCTGGGCCAGTGGGGTCGCCCTGGCCCGAGCCATCTGGCAGCACGCAGCCGCCCTGGCGGGACGCCGGGTAGCGGAGCTCGGCTGCGGGCTGGGAGTTACCGCCACCGCCGCCGCCGATGCCGGCGCGCGGCTGCTGGCGATCGATTGCTTTGGCGAAGCGCTGGCGTACTGCCGGTACAACGTGGCGCGCAACACGGCGCGCGTGCCGTGCACGCGCCTGGTCGATTGGCGCTTGCCTGCCGGGCGCGCGACGCTGGCGGCGGAGGGGCCATTCGACCTCCTGCTCGCCGCCGACGTGCTCTACGAAGCAGAGGATATTGCGCCCCTGCTGGAGCTCGTGCCGCAGCTCTTGCCTGCCGGCGGCGAGCTCTGGCTGGCCGAGCCGGGCCGGGCGACGAGCCGGCGCTTTGTCGCCGCGGCGCGCCAAGCCGGCTGGCATGCCTCCACCCAGGTCATGGCCGCTGCCTGGCCGGACGCCGGCGTCGACGAGGTACAGGTCTTCCTCCACCGGTACCGGTTCGACCCCGCCGGCCGGCCCGGCGCGATTCGGGCGGCTACAGCATCGGCACGCGATGGCGCCGGCAGGTCGCCGTCGACGCCGGCGTTCCCGCTTAGAGCGCGCAATGGCTACGGGGCCGGCGCCGGATCGAGCGCGCGGCTCAGCACGTGAATGCGCCCCCACGGCGCGTACACGTCCTTGACGAACCGATAGCCCAGACGCTCGTAGAGACGGCGCGCGTAGTCATTGCCTTCGTCGACGCCGATGGTCATCAGGCGGAAGCCGCGCCGCCGGGCCGCCTGCTCCACGGCGGCAATCAGCCCGCGGCCAATTCCCCGCCGCCGGTAGGTGGGATGCACCACGAGATTGGAGATGTGCGCTGTGCTGGTCCCATCGGCAAGCTGCCGGTCGTCGGCGATCCATTCGATGGTGATTGTCCCGACGAGATAGCCTTCGCACTCCGCGATCCAGATCTGGCGCCGCCCTTCACGCATGGCGCGGAACTGCTGCGGCACCGTTTCCGCGTTCCAGCCGCAGCCGCGCCGCAGGGCCATCACGGCGGCCTCTTCCTCCATCAGCGCGGGCCGGAGGCGCACGCCCGCCGGCGCCTCGCCCGGCTGCCACGAGCCAACCTCAGGCGAATCTACCTGTGTCATGGGTGCTGTATGCCCTCGTGCCGTGTGCACCGTGCCCACTGCCTGGCCAGATGCGCCCTCCAACGCCTCTCCTGGCTACCGGCCGTGGAATGGCCAAAGCACTTACGGTCTCTCCTGTCCAGAGCCCCAGAGCCCAATTGGCCCGGAGCCTTCGCCGGCTGCCGCAATGCCTTGCGACTAAGCGTACCGCGTCGACACAAGAGGAGCCAACCTCCGGCGAGGGCGATGATAGCCGAATCACGCGCTTGCCTGTGCCGATAGGCATGTCCTGCTTGCCTGTCCCGGTTGTGCACGGAGGTCTCTTAGTCGCTACACTTTATTTGCAGCTCGTCTCCTTTATCATGTATGGATGGTGGAGGGTTCCTCAGTGCCAGACTTCGCGCACGCCGAGATTTCCGCAACGACTGAAGATCTGACCGAGTATAAGGAGTTTCTGCGTAAGCTCAAAGTTGGTTCGCTGGTGAAGCTGCCGCTTAAGCAAGGAGAGACGCCACGCCGGGTCATGCGCGCGCTCAATATTGCTGCTCGCCAGAGCGGCATTCGGCTTTCCAGGCTGCCATCCGATGCCGACTCGGTGCGATTCAAGATCATGCCGCCGAATAAGCGCATCGTGAATCTCTCGCCGGAGGCACGCCGGGCGCGAGTGGAGAAGGCTCGAGCCACGCGGGAAGCTCGCCGGCGCGCGGCCGAGGCCTCGTAGCCTCGTAGCGTCGCTGCGAGTCGACGACGATGGGCATGGCACGGGCCGGCACGCGTGCGGCTGCTCAGGCTACCGGTACCTTCTCCATGTTCGGACCCCCTTGGGCGTGAGACGGGCCGGCATGTGGGCGGCTGCCAGCGATGTATGAAGCCGTGCTTTTCCTGGACGAAAGCGCCGGTGAGGCGATCGCGGCCGCGGCCGCCTTCGTGGTGGCGCACGGCCTGCAGGTGACGCACCGCGCGCCGTTCTCGGTGGCCTTCGTCGAGGCGGGGCTCGCCGGCCCCACCGGTGGGGCCGGCGAGCCGCCGGCCCGGGCTGACAGAGCGGGCCGGGACGTGCTCCCGGCCGGCGCCGGGCAGATTGCGGCGGTGCCGGTGCAGGTGCGGCCGGAGTGGTCGCGGGTCTGGGTCATGGCCGCTGGCGAAGGCGAGGCCGTGCGTGTGGCCGCGGCGTACGTCGCTCGCGAGCGCGCGCGGTCGGAGCGTATCGCCGCCGCCGTGCACGCGCTCGAGGCCAGCGCGCTCAGCCCGGCCCGCTGGCCAGAGGTCGAAGCCGGCCTGCGCGCCAACCTGCGTCGCCAGGGCCTCGATGAGGCGACGATCGAGACCAGGGTCACCGCCTTCCGGCAGCGCTGGCTCGCGCTCAGCCGCGCCGCCGCCAAGGCGCCACCCGAAGAGCCGGCGCCGTAGCCGGCTGTCGGGTCTCTCCGCTCTGCCGTCGGGCGCGGCGTGGCGGGCGCCTTGCCGCTGGAGTCGCCGTAGCCGGCTGTCGGGTCTCCCCGCCCTGCCGGAGCCGTGCTCAAGCGCCTGCTTCGTGCTCCGGCTTGTCCTTCTCGCCGCGCTCTGGCTCTCCCTCCGGCATCTGGCTGAGCTGTGAGATTCCCTCGATCGCCGGCTGGCCCGGCGGCGAGGTGCTGGGATCGACAACCGGCGGCGAGGCCGGGCTACCGGCGCCACTGGCCATGTAGGCGCTGGCCGATGGGGTATGGACCTCGGCATCCGCCGGCGAGGGCACGCCGCCGGTCTGCTCCGCGCTGGGCGGCGTGGCCAGCACCGCCTCCGGCGGCGTCTCTTCAGCGGGAGGTCCCCCCTCGGCCGATGGCACCATGCCCTGGGGAGCACGCCCACGACGGTGTGCCGGACGCTGCGTCGGGAGGGCGGCGGCCCCAGGAGCCTCCGGCTCACCTGCCGGCTCCGGCCGCGGCGGTGCCGGCATTCCCAGGCGCTCGCGCAGGTCACCGAACCCGCCGCGCAGTGTCACCGCTCCACCGGCCCGAGCCGGCCGTTCGCCGTTACGTGCCTGCAGACGCGACTGCTTCCGCAGGTCGCGCACGAACTGGTCGGCCAGCGCCATGACGCCCAGGCCTTCCGCCTCCACCGTGACGATGCTTCCACCTTCCACCGTAGGGGTGACGGTGACGCGGCCACCATCCCCGGCAAGGCTCATCCGGAAGCCGCGGTCATCCTGCTCAACGACCTTGGCGCCGCGCCGTGAGAAGAACGATACGCCCTCTTGCACGACCTGCTGCGCCGGCTGCTGCACCTGGACCTGTTGCTGCATCCGTACTCGGCTGCCTCCCTCCATTCGATGGTACCGGACGGCGCCCGCCGCCGACCGCCCGCCGTTGGCTGCCTCATGCCTTGCTGGGCATGGCTGTTGCAAGCTCGTCGGTGGGAGGCGCTCCAGGTCCGATGACGTGCGCCGACGAACGTGAAACAGCCTCTGCTCGGCACCAGCAGAACCAGCAGCTACCTACTGCCGTTCCGGATCCGGTGCGCCGACGAACGTGAAACAGCCTCTGCTCGGCACGCCGGCTTGACCATTGCTCGCTACCCCTGGTAAACTCCTGGCCAGCGTTGAGCCATTTACAACTACATAGCGTCCGTCTTATCAAGAGAGGTGGAGGGAAACGGCCCGACGAAGCCCGACAACCAGCGTCCTGCACTGCCAATGCAGGCGCCAGGTGCCAATTCCGGTGGGTGCGCTCAGACGGAGCGCACGCCGCAAGATAAGGGGGAACCGCATAGCGTACGAATGCCTGCGCCCCTTGTCGATTGACAAGGGGTTTTTTGTTGATCCTGAGCTCGAGCAATTGAACGGAGAGGGTACCAGCGCATGACCATTACTACCGCCCGCGAGACGCCAGCCCATCCAGCCGGCAACGCCGAGTCGCGCCTCGTCGGGCTTCGCTGCCGCGAATGCGGGCGGCGCTTCCCCATTGAGCCGGTGCACGTCTGTGATTTCTGTTTCGGGCCGCTGGAGGTCGAGTATGACTATGAGGTGCTCCGGCGCACCGTCACGCGGGAGTCGATCGCCCGCGGCCCGCTCAGCATCTGGCGGTACCGCGACCTGCTGCCGGTCGAATCGCTGGCCGATACCGGCTGGCGGGTGGGCTATACGCCGCTCCAGCCCGCGCCGAACCTTGGTCGGGCCCTGGGCCTCAAGGACCTGTGGATCAAGAACGATAGCGTCAATCCCACTTTTTCATTCAAGGATCGCGTTGTCGCCGTTGCCTCGGCCAAGGCCCGCGAGTTTGGCTTCGATACCTTCGCCTGTGCCTCCACCGGTAACCTCGCCAGCGCGGTCGCCGCGGCCGGCGTGCGAGTGGGGCTGAAGACGTATGTCTTCCTCCCGTGGGATACCGAGCCTTCGAAGATCCTCAATGCGCTCGTGTACGGAGCGAATGTGATTGCTGTCAAAGGGACCTACGACGACGTCAATCGCCTCTGCTCGGAGATTGCCGATCAGTGCCACTGGGCCTTCTGCAACATCAACGTGCGTCCCTACTACTCTGAAGGCTCCAAGACGCTCGCCTTCGAGACGGCTGAGCAGCTCGGCTGGGAGGCGCCCGATCACGTGGTGGTGCCAATCGCCTCTGGATCGCTGCTGACCAAGATTGCCAAGGGCTTCGGTGAGCTGCAGCAGATCGGCCTCATTGCCGAGAAGCCGGTGCGGATCTCCGGCGCCCAGGCCACCGGCTGCGGCCCGGTAGCGGAGGCATTCGAGCGCGGCTGGGACGCGATCAAGCCGGTGCAGCACCCCGATACGATCGCGAAGTCGCTGGCGATCGGGAACCCGGCCGATGGCTATTACGTGCTCAAGCTGGTGCGCGAGCGCGGCGGCGCGGTACGCGCGGCGACCAACGATGAGATTGCACAAGGCATGCACCTGCTGGCCGCAACAGAAGGGGTCTTCGCCGAGACCGCCGGCGGCGTCACCGTGGCGGTGCTCAAGAAGCTGGTGGAGGAAGGGATCGTGCGCTCCGATGAGCGGGTGGTCGCGTACATCACCGGTAACGGCCTGAAGACCATCGACGCCGTGGCGCCGGTGCTCGTTCCTCCGCCACTCGTTGAGCCGTCGCTCGAAGCGTTCGAGGCGCTCCTCGCCGGCCGTGCGGCTGAGCACCGGCTGGAGCTCTAGAGGCTCAGGACGAGCCGCTGCAGCACTGCCGATTCGATCGCTCCATGGACAATGCTTTACTTTGACTGAGACGTGAGAAAACCATGGCTATCAAGCTCCGTATCCCCACCCCATTGCGCCAGCTGTCCGGCGGTGCCGCCGAGCTGGCGGTCGAAGGACGCACCGTGGGCGAAGCCCTCGCCGCCCTCGAGCGTGAGCATCCCGGCTTCCACGAGCGGCTCTACGACGAGACGGGCCAGCTGCGCCGCTTCGTGAATATCTACGTGGCGGGCGAGGACATTCGCTTTCTCCAGGGTCTGGAGACGCCGCTCGCCGACGGCCAGGAGGTCAGCATCGTCCCCGCCGTGGCCGGCGGCTCGCCGCGCGCTGTCTAGCCGGCCTGAATGACCGGCAGCGGCTTCATCCCCGGGCGGCCTGCGCGGCTCACCATCGCGGCCGCCAGGCCTTCATTGAGGCTCCCCGACCGGTAGCCCTGCAGATCGAGCGCGACGTAGCGGAAGCCGAGCGCCTTGAGCGCCTGCGCGATCCGCTCGTTGCGCCCGTCGGTGAAGAAGCGGGGCAGATCGGCCGGCGGTACCTCGATGCGCGCAATCTCGCCGTGGTGGCGCACGCGAACCTGGCGGAAGCCTTCCTCCACCAGCACGATCTCCGCCTGGTCGATCTGCCGCAGCTTTTCTTCGGTGATGCGCTCACCGTAGGGGATGCGCGACGAAAGACAGGCGAAGGCCGGCTTGTCCCACGTCTCGAGCCCCAGGAAGCGCGAGACGGCCCGGATCTCCGGCTTGCCCATCTCGGCCTCGAGCAATGGCGCCCGCGCACCCATCTGCTTCGCCGCCTGCATCCCCGGCCGGTAGTCGCCGATGTCGTCCAGGTTGGCGCCATAGACGACCGTGGCCAGCCCCTCGCGCTCGGCAATTGGGAAGATGGTGCTGAACAGCTCCTGCTTGCAGAAAAAGCAGCGATTCGCCGGATTACTGGCGTAGCGCTCGTCGGCCAGCTCATTCGTGTGCACCAGAATGAGGCGTGCGCCGATATCGCGCGCCAGCCGCTTCGCCTGGGCCAGCTCGTGGCTGGGATAGCTCTCCGAGATAGCGGTGACGGCGACTGCCTTATCCCCCAGCTCGTCGACGCAGACCTTGAGCAGGAGCGTGCTATCCACCCCCGCCGAAAAGGCAACTAGCGTGCTGCCGAGCGTGCGGCAGATGGCGCGCAGGCGGTCATACTTGGCCGCTACCTCGGGGCCGAGCGCCTGCTGCGCTTCGGAGATGCGGCCGCCCCCGCTGGTCGGAGCCGGCGGCAGTGCAGACGTTGCGCTCATCGTTCGAAGTCTACCATTGGCCGGCATGCGGCTCGGATGGGCCGCACGCCGGCCCCAACCTCAGGAGCACTCAGGCCGTCGCACCATCGTCGACGAGCTCCAGCTCCTCCTCCGTTACGGCCCCGGTCTGGTCGATCCGGTAGGCGTTGATCTCCGGCCCCGTGGTCGCGTCGTGGCGCAGTGTGACCATAAGCTGCAGGCAGCCGGGCCACGTGGCTCGCATCTCGGCCCGATCGGTCGCCGATGGGTAGGCCGGCGAGACGGGATGCGAATGGTAGATGCCAACCTCAAGCCCCTCGCGCTCGAGCGCGATCACCTTGCGATACCCGTCGTCGTCGAAGGTGAAATGCCTCTGGGGCTGGGCCGCGGCATTGCGAGCCGGCAGCAGGCGCACCACGCGGCCGCCGGCCAGGCCAACCACGCCGCACGCCTCGTTCGGAAAGCTCTCTCGCGCGTGAGCGATGAGCGCGTCGGCCAGCTGGCGCGGTAGCTGAATGGCCACCTACTCTCCGCTCGCCACGGGTGTCGGCGCTTCGGCCGCGGCGGCCGGCACGACGCCATTGGTGCGCACCGTGCCGCCAATCGTCGGCGCCGCGGCGCCGCCGGCGGCGCGCTGCTCCTCCAGCTCCGGCGGCACCGGCAGGCCGCAGTACTCGTGGTAATCGATCAGCTCGGTAATCGTGGGGTGATCACCGCAGACGGGGCAGGCGGGATCGCGGCGCGTGCGCAGGACGCGGAAATCCATTGTCAGCGCGTCGAAGAGCAGCAGCCGGCCCACCAGTGGCTCGCCGATGCCGAGAATAAGCTTGATCGCCTCCAGCGCCTGCATCGAGCCCACGATCCCCGGCAGCACGCCGAGCACGCCTGCCTCGGCGCAGCTCGGCACCGCGCCCGGTGGCGGTGGTGCCGGGTAGAGGCAGCGGTAGCAGCCATGCCCCGGCTGGTAGACGGTCACCAGTCCCTCGAACTGGTTGATGCCGCCATCGACCATCGTCTTGCCCAGCATGACGGACGCGTCGTTCGCCAGATAGCGGGCGGGGAAGTTATCGACGCCGTTGACGATCAGGTCGTAGGGCCGGAAGACCTCCAGGGCGTTGCTCGAATCGAGGATCATGTTGTAGGTCTCGACCGTCACGTTGGGGTTGATGTCCTGGATCGTCTCCTTCGCGCTCTCCACCTTGAGCCGGCCGACGTCGTTGGTGCCGTGCAGGATCTGGCGCTGGAGGTTCGAGTGGTCGACCACGTCGAAGTCGATGATGCCAAGGGTGCCGACACCGGCCGCGGCCAGGTAGAGCGCCGCCGGCGAGCCCAGGCCGCCCGCTCCGATCAGGAGCACGCGCGCGTTCATCAGCTTGCGCTGCCCCAGCGGCCCCACCTCTGGGAGCAGCAGGTGCCGACTATAGCGCTTGACCTGCTCCTCGGTAAATGCCAGACCGCTGCCGCCGGCCACGGCCGGGATGATGCTCACATCATCTCCATCCTTCAGCGGCGTCTCCAGCCCGGCCAGCTCGTCGATCTCCTGCCCGTTGACATAGATATTGATGTACCGGTGCAGCGCGCCCTGCTCATCGCGCAGCCGCTCGCGCATGCCGGGATAGCGCCCTTCGAGATCGGCGAGTAGCTCGCCGACCGTGCTGGAGTGCGACTCGACCCGCGCCTGTCGTTCGGTCAACGCCCGAAACGGCGTTGGAATGTAGACCGTCACTGCCATTGTTGCTCCTGCATTCACGCTAGTCACGCTAGTCACGCTAGTCACGCTTGCCATTGGTACTACTCGCTGCGCCGCGGCCCGGCGGCGGCTTCCTGCTCATCGTGATCGACTCTCTCCGACTCCCTCGGCGCACCGTCCGGCCGCTGCTCGACTGGCAACGCTGGCTGTCTCCTGCCGGCGTTGCCCTGGCCTGGCGCCATCTCCTGCTGCTCGGCCGGTGATCAGAAATTCACGCTCAGATAGCGCTCCCCGGTATCGGCCAGGATCGTCACCACCGTCTTGCCCGGCCCGAGCCGTTCGGCAATCTGGCAGGCGGCAAAGACGTTGGCGCCGGAGGAGATGCCCACCAGCAATCCCTCCTCGCGTGCCAGGCGAGCCGCCATCTCGGTCGCATCCTCATCACGTACCGTAACGATCTCGTCAAGCACGCTGCGGTCCAGGATACCCGGTACGAACGAGGCGCCGATCCCCTGGATATTGTGCGGATGAAACCGGCCACCCGAGAGGACGGGCGATCTGGCCGGCTCCACGGCGACCACCAGCACGTTAGCGGCACCAAGCGCTTCCTTCAGCCGGCGGCCGGCGCCGGTGATCGTCCCGCCAGTGCCCACGCCGGCAACCAGCGCATCCACCTGGCCATCGGTATCGCGCAGGATCTCGGCGCCGGTGGTGTGATAGTGCACCTCCGGATTAGCCGGGTTCTGGAACTGCATGGGCATGAAATAGCCTTTCTCGCGCACCAGCTCTTCGGCGGCGAAGACGGCGCCGCTCATGCCCTCGATGGCCGGTGTCAGCTCGAACTCCGCTCCCAAGCGCGCCAGCAGCTTGCGCCGCTCCAGACTCATGTCCTCCGGCATCGTGAGCACCAGCCGATAGCCCTTGACGGCCGCCACCACCGCCAGACCAATACCGGTATTGCCGCTCGTCGGCTCGACGATGGTATCGCCCGGCTTGAGCCGCCCCTCACGCTCGGCCGCCTCGATCATCGACAGCGCGATGCGATCCTTGACGCTCCCCCCGGGGTTGCGTGATTCGACCTTACCCAGCACGGTTGCCGCCTTGGCCGGCACCACCCGGTTCAGCCGTACCAGCGGCGTGCTGCCAATCAGCTCGAGGGCGTTGCTTGCAATGTTCATGGGTGTTGATGGCTATCTGTGCCGTGGCCGGTCAGTTGGCACTCGGCTCGCGTCCGTAGGGCAGGCGGGCCGCCAGCGGCGCCGCCGGCGCGGCCGCGGCATTGAGGTCGATCAGCAAGGCCCCTAGATCGACGTTGAGCATCACGGCCAGCTGCCCCACATTCTCATAGCCACTGGCCAGACACCGCGGGCAGGGTAGCCCGTAGCGGCGAAAGACCGCCAGCGTGGCCGGAAAGCGCGAGAGTACCTCCTGAATGAGCATTTCAGCACACACCGGTCCGCCGAGTACGGGTTCTGCCATGTCTTAAATGTAATACCGTGGAGGCGCGACAAGCGAGCGCTGGCGCTCCAGCAGGTCCTGCACCGTCGTCTCGCGCAGGATGCGCTCTGTCTCATCGTGCACCCGGCGCCAAAGCTCCTGCTGTACGCGCACTGCCGGCAGATCGCCCTCCGGGCCGCTCGGCAGGAAGCTCCCCTCCAGGGCGCTGAGCACCTCTAGAATGCTGATCGTCTCCGCCGGGCGGGCCAGCTCGTGGCCGCCGCGCGGCCCGCGCACGCTGCGCACCAGCCCTGCCCGGCGCAGCAGCGTGAGCAGCTGATCGAGATAGGCCTCCGAGATCTGCTGCCGCCGGGCAATCGACTCGCTCTGCACCGGCCCTTGCCCGTATCGCTCCGCAAGGTCGAGCACGGCCCGCACGCCGTAGTCGCCTTTCATCGAGATGCGCATAGTAAAGTTAACCAATAAACATTTTATCTCCCACGTCTCCTCTCCCGCAACGGGGCGGGCATGGTGTGGCCGGGAGCCTATAATCGGCTGCCATGCCATCTGAGCCGGACGGCCCGTGCGTGCTCGGCGTCGACCTCGGCACCACCGGCGTGCGGGCCGTCGTCTTCAGCGCCGCCGGGACCCAGCTGCACGTCGAATCCGCCGAGTATCCGCTTGCCTCCCCCTTCCCCGGCTGGGCTGAGCAGGACCCGGAGCAGGTCTACGTCGCGACGGTACGCTGCCTGCGCGCCGCGGCCGCGTGGGCCCGCCGCCGGCACCGTGCCATCGTGGCCCTGGGCTGGAGCGCCATCCTGCACTCGCTCGTGCCGCTGGATGCGGCGGGCAAGGCCCTGGGGCCTTCGATCATCTGGGCCGATACCCGCAGCGCGCCGGAGGCGAAGGCGCTGCGCCGGGAGGTCGATCCGCTCAGCCTTTATCACCGCACCGGCTGCCCACTCCATGCGATGTACTGGCCGGCCAAGCTGCGCTGGATCCAGCGCCACCAGCCGGACGTGTGGCGGCGCGCCGCGTCGTTTGCCGGCATCAAGGAGTACGTGGTGCGCCGGTGCCTGGGCTGCTACGGCGCCGATCGCTCCACCGCCAGTGCCACTGGCCTCTTCAATCTTCAGGCTGCCGATTGGGACGAGCAGGCCCTTGCCCTGGCCGGCATCGAGCGCGCGCGCGTGCCGCCACTGGTCGAGCCATCCGAGCCGTGCCAGGTGCTGCCCGGGCGGCTACGGGCCCTGGGCCTGCCCGAATCGTGCCTGGTGGTGCCCGGCGCGGGCGATGGGGTGCTGCAGACGATCGGTACCGGCACGATCCACGCCGGCCAGATGGTAGTCATGGTCGCCACCAGCGGCGCAATCCGCACCGTCTCCAGCGCGCCGCGCACCGACCCGCGGGGCCGCACGTGGTGCTACTACCTGGCCGAAGGTCGCTGGGTGGTGGGCACGGCCATCAACAATGCCGGCCTCGTCTATGCCTGGCTGCGCGACCAGCTCAACGGCGCGGCGCGGGATACGGCCACGGCTGAGCAGGGAAGTCCGCCACCCCCGATCACCACCGCTGACCTCGACCGCTGGGCCGCCGCCGTGCCGGCCGGGTCGAACGGCCTGCTGTTCCTCCCGTACCTGGCCGGTGAGCGTTCGCCAAACTGGAATGCGGATGCGCGCGGCGTGCTCTTCGGCCTCTCGCTCGCCCACGACTATCGCCACCTGGCGCGGGCCACGCTCGAAGGCGTGGCCTATCGGATGCGCACCATTCTGGAGCCAATGGAGGAGGTGGCCGGGCGCGCGTCCGAGCTGCGGGCGGCCGGAGGGTTTGTGCGCTCGCCGCTCTGGCTGCAGATCGTGGCGGACGTGCTCAATCGCGAGCTGGTCCTCGTCGATTCCCCGGAAGCGTCAGCGCTGGGAGCGGCGCAGCTGGCCCTGCGCGCGGCGGGGCTTGTGGCGCGCTTCGAGGATCTGGGCTCAATGGTCACCCCGGGTGAGCGCGTCTCGCCTCATCCCGAGCCGGCGGCGCGCTATGAGCGGCTCTATGCGCTCTACCAGCGGCTCTACGCGCAGGTAGCGCCCGATTTTGCAACCATCGCCGCCCTCCAGGCGGAGCTGAGCGGCGCATAGAGAGGCTGCCTGGCAATCCTCAGGGGCACCGGTATCACGGCGCACAGGCGCTGCGCCGGCCATGCGACGTATGATGTGGCGCGCAGCTTGCTCTGTAGCGCGGCGGCCGCGCGGCCCGGAGAGGATAAGGCAATGGAAAGTATTGCTCCGCACAGGCACCTGGCCCTGCATGACCGGCCGCGCGCGGCCCGGAGAGGATAAGGCAATGGAAAGCTCGATCAAGCTCGTCGTCGAGACCGACGCCGGTGCAATCTATCATGACGAGCAGACCGACGAATGGCTCGTGGACATCGCGTCGAAAGGGCTCACGCTCTACTTCGATCGCGAGGAGTTCGAGGAGCTGCTCGACCTACTCAAGCGAGGGATGGACTATTCCTGGGAGCTGAAGACCCGGCCGAAGCGGTCTGCCTGAGGAATCGTGGCCGGTGCACCGGCGGCGCGCGGCGGCCGGAGCCCGATCGTCTGCCCGCCGGTGCACGGGTCAGCTGCAATGGCCAGCCAAACGGGCGGCGCGCGGCGGCTGAAGCTCAATCCTCCGCGCGGGCGCGGCGCACCCAGACCACCAGCGTGCCGGCTATGACCGAGAGCAGCCCCAGCACGATGAAGCCGGCCACGGCCGCCAGCACCGGCCTGGTGTAGCGCCCGAGCACTCCCTGCCAGTAGCTCACCGCCGGGTCGAGCAGTCGGCCGAAGACACCGCCTGGCCCGGCTGCACCGGCTCCTGCGCCCTGGCCGGCGGCCCCGGCCGCACTGCTTGCGCCCCCGGCGCTCGCCGCGCGCGCGGCTGCTCCGCTCTTCAGCGCATTCTTCCAGCGCGACTCCAGCTGGTCGAGCGTCACCCCAAGCCCCTTCTTCAGCCCATCGTCGACCGTGGTGCCTTCCTTATAGGCGGCGAGCAGTGCCTTGAGCTTCTCCGGACCGTAGGTGTCGAAGATATAGCGCACGACCGAGACGCTCTCGAAATAGGCGAGCGTGTAGTCGCGGTCGTTATTGGGGAAATTGCCGTTGAGGGTCTTGAGGGGCAGCAGACGATTGGCCTGGGCGTACTGGCCGAGGGTGCGGTAGTTCTGCGGCGAGATCTCCTCGCCGGCCACCACCGGGCCAAAGCCCTCCTGTAGCCAGCGCGGCGGGTCGGCGTACGGATTGCGCGTCTTCTGCACGAAGATGGCGTTCGCCACCTCACGGCGCAGCGCCTGGAGCGAGGTGCCCATGTTGGCCGTGCCTGCCGGCGCCAGAACGAAGATGCGATCGCCGCCCACCGTCATCGCCACATCGGTCGGCGTGCCGGCGAGCGCGCTGACGTAATCCTGCTGGCGCGTGTAGGCGAAGATGCGCAGCGGCTGGTCGGGGGTGAGCAGGAACTCGCGACTCAGCCGGTCGAGGACCTTGTTCGCCTCATCGAGCAGCTGCTGGCCCGTGGAGGGGTCGCCCACATAGTACACGGTAACGCGGTCGGCACGTGCCTCGCGCCAGCTGAACCGCGTGTCGTTATAAGTGATCGTCTGCTCGGGGGTCAGCGTCTTGCCCGTGCCGGTCTCGATCTGCCACTGGTAGCGCACCTGGGAGCCGGGCAGCAGCACGCCGGCTACGCGCCACGTGTAGGCGGCGGTGACGCTCGTCCCCGGCTGGTAGGAGGGGACGGCCGTATTCTGCACAACCGAATCGTCTACCTGGTAGAGCAGCAGTACAGACCGAATCGGATCGCTGCTTTGTGCCCGCAGCGTAAAGCGGATGTCCGACCCGAAATTGACCTGGGCCGAGGAGTCGGCCTGAACGCTCCCCTGCAGGCTGCCGGTGGGAGCCGCGGCAGCGGGCCCGATGGTGCCGGCTGCCGGTGGCGTCGGCGCCTGCGCCGCCACTGGGACCGCTCCCCAGCCGGCCATGGATAGCAGCAGCAGCCCGACGAGGAGCGTGGCGCGCGTGCGGCGCGCCGGATGCTGCCATGGGTCTCGCACGACGCCTCTCCGCCACATCCTCGCACTCCGGTACGTTCGGCCGGCCACCTCCGGCCGGCTCACGCTCCTGAAAGGCCGTAGCGCTCAACAGCGGCGCCACGGTATCCTTGTGCCTGCCGGCAAGGCGGGCAGCCAGGTGCGTCGCGGCCTGAGCTGCTGCACGCACCGATTCCCTTTCCCCTCCTCCCCCGTTGGGTAGGCGACTCCGGCGTTTTGCTCCTCCGTTTGCAACATTATATGCCAGCCTTCCCGCCCCGATGAGCCAGCCACGTGTCACACCCTTCTGGACATTCTCCACATTCTGCTCGCACTGCCGGCGCGCCCGGCCGTTCTCCACATTCTGCTCGCACTGCCGGCGCGCCCGGCCGTTCTCCACATTCTGCTCGCGCTGCCGGCGCGCCCGGCCGTTCTCCACATTCTGCTCGCACTGCCGGCGCGCCCGGCCGTTCTCCACATTCTGCTCGCACCAGCTGCGAACGCGGCCATCCGCAATGCTCGGGCGCCGTCGCCGGCTGAGCCCCTGCAGCCATCGCCCCGCGCCCCCGGGAGGGGTGCTGGCCTTGCTGGTGGCGCTGCTGAGCCTGCTGGTGTCCGCCGCGCCACCACTCCACGCCGCCGGATGGTGGGCCCAGACGCTGAGCGAGGTGGATCTCTGGTCGGGACCCGACGAGCAGGCGCAGAGCTTTGGGAAGCTGCCGCGGGGCGCCTACGTGTATGTCGTCGAAGAGCAGCCATTCCCCGGGCAGGCACGTGTCTACGTGCAGGAGGCTGAGGAAGGCAACTATGGCTACGTCGATGCGATCCGCCTGGCGCCGAGTGGGCCGCCGCCGGGAAGAGGCGGCGCCGGTGCTGGCGCCGTCGTCGGCGAGCCTCTCTTCCAGCCCTTCTGGGTGGCGAACTTCGAAGCCACCACGCTGTGGTCGGCGCCCTCGCCGGGAGCAGAGAGCGCCGGCGACCTGCCGCCGTTCTCCAAGCTCCTGGTGCTCGCCCCAGCCTCGGGAACGCGCTACTACGTCCAGGATGCCCGTACCGAGCGGCTCGGCTACGTCGAGGCCGCCGTCGTCGGGCCAAGCGGCCCGCCGGCGCCCGACGAATATGCTGCTCCGGCCGCACCACCTATCCCGGCCTTCCAGCCGTGGTGGGTGGAGACGTTCAAGGCCACCGATCTCTGGTCGGCGCTGGAGGGCGGCGTGAGCTTCGGCCATGCCGGACCAGGCGAGTACTTTCTGGTGATGGAGCCCCAGCAGGGGCCGCGCCTGCACGTGCTCAATCCCAGGACGAAGAACTATGCCTTTATCGACGCGCAGAGCGTCGGGCCATCTGGCCCGCCCAAAGCCGCCGCGATCGAGGTCAAGGGGTGGCAGGGTGTGGTGGCCAGCGAGGTCGTCAATCTGCGGCCCGAGCCGCACACGTTTATCGCTCCGGCCGGCCAGGTGCAAGCCGGCGATCTCGTTACGGTGAGTGCCTGGGTCGAGGGTGAAGAGATCGACCGGGATAATCGTACCTGGGCGCGCATCGCCTCGGTCCAGCGGCGCGCTCCCGACGGTGCACTCGTCGATGTGCCCTTGGGCGATGCGCCGGGCGATCGCTACATCTACTCCGGGCTGCTGCGCCCGGTGGATCTTACCCAGCCACCGGACCCGCCGCCTACCAGCCTGGGAGCGGCCGGCGCGCATTGGATTGATGTCAATCTCTCGCAGCAGGTAGTCACCGCGTATGAGGGCAGCCGGCCCGTCCACTTCGCCCAGACGACCTCGGGGCGCCCGGGGTGGGAGACCCCCACTGGCATCTTCCGCATCCAGCGGCGCGTGGAGAACGAGACGATGATCGGCAGCACGCTGCTGCGCCTGGATACGCTCGAGGTGCCCGACTATCACCTCGAGAACGTCAAGTGGACGCAATACTTCACCGGCAGCGGCGCCGCGCTGCACACCAACTACTGGCGGCCGGCCTCGATCTTCCGCATGCCGAGCAGCCATGGCTGCCTCGGCCTCTTCGAGAGCGATGCGCGCTGGTTCTGGCAATGGGCGACGATCGGCACACCGCTCCTGATCCACTACTAACTGGGCCGCTGTCGGGTGGCACACACTCTGCAAGGAGCGGCACAGGTGACGAGCCAGGCCGATCCAGGGAGCGACCCTCATGACGCACGCCAAGCCGGAAGAGTCCGCGGAGCTCGATCAGCCGCCGGCAATGCAGGTCCACCCCCACCCGATCCGATGGGACATCGACCGGCAGCTATGGGTATGCAGTCTTGGCTGCGGCTTCACGCGGCCCAAGCGACCCGGCGAGGTAGTGCCGACGCGCGAGGAAGCTCGCGAGGAGGCACAGCGGGCCGGCACCGGCGCCGACTTCGCGGACCTGCGCGGCCGGCCTCCTGCTCCCGGCCAGGAGCTGGAGACCACGGAGAACACGCCGGCCTCAACCCCGTCGCCGTGATGCGCCGCTCGCGTCACCGGCTTGAGCGCCGGCATGGAGCCGGCTGGCGAGCGACGACTTCCGGCGGGGTGCCCAAGTGCCAAGCCAATGCCTGGCTTCCCGCTTACGTGGCAGCCGGCGCCACCGGCTTGGCACTGGTATAGCCCATGACCCCACGCTCGATGTCGGCATTGGTCGGCTGCACGATTGCCGACCGCTCCGGATTGATGCCCAGAATCTGCTCATACTGCTGGACGCAGTCGAGCGCGGTGGTGCGCTTGACGCCACCGGCGATGTACTTGGCCCACGCGCGCAGGATGCTGTCGCGGTGCTGCCGTGCCGTCGTCTGCTCCCATTCCTCGATCGAGCTGGCCGCGTTGCGCTGGATGTGCGGGTCGTTCTGGAACTTCGAGGCTGCCAGCGCGAGGGTCTCGATCAGCGGCTTGCGCTGGCGCGTGCGCTGCAGGTAGCTCTCGGTTAGAGCCACCGCCCGCGCGCAGTCGAGGCGCTCGATGGCGGCGAGTAGCTCCTTGAGCAGCCGGCCGGTGGGCAGGCTCTCGGCCCAGCCGCGGTGCTCCGCCGGATCGCCCAGGTAGTCCGGGCTATTGACGTCTTTCTTGAAGCTCTTGGTGATGGTGATGCAGTCGTGAATGAAGTGCGCCTGGAAGTAGACTGCCTTCGCCTGCTGCGGATGCTCGTAGCTGCGCAGCCAGAAGCTGACCACGTTGCTGTAGTCGAAGGCATGGCCGATCTGGAAGAAGCTGCGCCGCGACCATACCTCCTCGTTGATGTGCCGGCAGTAGGCGGCGATCAGCGCATCGGAGATGGCAATGAGCTTCTTCCCGGCGCCGAGCAGGTCGGTGAGGTGCCTGGTCACCTGGTCGACTGTGCCATTCAGGATCGTCTCGATCAGCGCCTCGGTCTCCTCATCGGTCATCGGCAGCCGGTTGCGCTGCTTGAGCGTATAGAGATCACCCTTGAACCGGCTGCCGAGCACCACCGATGAAAGATCGTAGAGCGGATAGAGGCGCGGGAAGGTGGCGATGTCGGGCGTCACGCAGTAGATCAGTGGCTGCGCGTTCTCCCAGCCGACCAGATCGGCCAGCGAGACCAGGGCGCGGGCGCGCAGGGCCTTGTGCCCGATGTTCTGCAGCTTACGCTGCTGGAGCGTATCCTGCAGATCGATGATGGCGCAGAAGAGCAGCTGGCTTTCGAGCTGCTTGCGCACCGCCGGATCGGGCTCGCGGTGCAGGCCGAGCGCCACCTTGTAGGCTGCCTGCTTATCGCCCTCCATGATGCTGATGCGCAGGCGGCGCAGACGCTGCTCAATGGTGCCTTCCATGTCGGGCTCGTGGTCGGTCTGGAACCACTGCTTGGGCGCGCTCCAGGCCGGGCCGTCGAACCGATCGCGCCCGTTCTCATCGGTACCGCCGGGACGCAGGCCACACTTCTTATCATCACGTGCGTAGTGGCCGGGGAACTCGCACAGTAGCTGGTCCCAGACGTCGAGCCCCTGCGGCATGTACCAGATGGCCTGAGCCATCGAGAGCATCTGGTGCTCGCGGGAGAGATAGGGCAGGATGCGCCGCGAGGCCCGCAGGCCGAGCACACAATGGTCGTAGTTGACCCCCATGAACTCACCGGTGTCGCTCACCATGACGTGCGACGGCACCGTCAGGTACGGCGCGGCGGCCTCGAGCGCCGATTGCACCAGGCGCGGCATCGGCTCGCCTTGCTTGAGCAGCGAGACGAACGATGCGGCGGTCTTGGCGTAGTCGGCATTGATCAGTCGCTCCTGGAACCGGCCAATCTCTCGCGGCTTGAGCTCCATAAGGCTTCCTCCTCCAGGCCCCTTATCGTACGCCAGACGGCGCGCTCGCGCTACCCCCGCGCCCGGCATCAGGCTGGCGGCTGGGGAGGTAGCGGGCCACGCGTGGTGAGCCGCAAGGCTGCAGCGCCGCCACTCCCGGCCAGCAGGATCAGCACGAAGCCCATGGCGGCGGCGAGCGCGAAGGCCCCGCGTGGGCTATCCGGCAGGATGCCAGCCCGCTCGGCCACCGCGGCCAGGCGCCCGCGCTCGAAGAGCTGCTGCGACGCCTGGGCCTCGATCTGCGTGGCCTGGGTGGAGCCGGCCACCACCGGTCCCAGCTCCAGCTGGCCATCGATCACCACGCGTACACGCGGCTCGACGACGCCGGCTCTGGGAGCGACGAACCACACGCGGAAGGTACCGAACTGCAATGGCAGGATGCCCGAGGTATCGAGCACGCCCCAGCCTTGCTCGTCGATGCGCACCCGCCAGGGCGGCGGATCGCTCCGCAGGAACGCGAACTGGGCGGCGAAGTCGGGCTCCCAGAGGATGCTGGTACTATTGGTGGCTCTGGTAGCGAGGTTGGACACGATCACCCGTAGCTCGACCACCTCATCGCCCGGCACCGATCGGTTGAAATCGATGGAGGCCCACTGGAGGCGCTGCAGCTGGGCCCTGGGCGGTGCCGTGGCGGCGAGGCTCCGGCGCATGGTGCAGGCCATGAGCAGCGCGGTGCAGCCGGCAAGCAGGAGACCGAGCAGCACTGCCGGCCGTAGCCAGCTGAGCACGCCCGGTGCCCGGCCGGCACGGCTGGGTTGCCTCCGGCCAGGAGCGGCCCTACAATCCCCTACAATTGACCCTGGAGACTGACTACCGCGTGTCACAGACGGCCACTCTCGAGCACCAGCAGCCCGCCGCGCGCGGTGAGCCGCTGCTTTCCGTGCGCGACCTGCGTACCCGCTTCTTTACCGCCGATGGCGTGGTGAAGGCCGTCGACGGCGTCTCATTCGACCTCTTTGCCGGGCAGACCCTCGGGCTGGTGGGTGAATCGGGCTGCGGCAAGAGTGTAACCGCCCTATCGATCATGCGCCTCATTCCCGAACCACCCGGCAAGATCATCGGTGGCGAGATCTGGTTCGATGGTCGCAATCTGCTGACCTTGACGGATGATCAGATGCGCCGGGTGCGAGGCAAGCAGATCGCGATGATCTTCCAGGACCCGATGACGTCGCTCAATCCGGTGCTGACCATCGGCCGGCAGATCACCGAAGCACTCCAGCTCCATCTGGGCATGGATCGCGGCCAGGCGCGGCGCCGGGCGATCGAGCTGCTCGACCTGGTGGGCATTCCCTCGGCCCGTGCGCGCATCGACGATTATCCGCATCAGTTCTCGGGCGGCATGCGCCAGCGGGTGATGATCGCCATGGCGCTCTCGTGCAACCCCAAGCTCCTGATCGCCGATGAGCCCACCACCGCACTCGACGTGACCATCCAGGCCCAGATCCTGGATCTGATCAAGAACCTCTCCAAAGAGTTCGGCACGGCGGTGATCTTGATCACCCACGATCTGGGCGTGGTGGCCGGCATGTGCGATGACATCATCGTCATGTATGCCGGGCGGGTGGCTGAGCGGGCGACGGTCTACGACCTCTATGCCGATCCGGCGCATCCGTACACCATGGGCCTGCTTCGCAGCGTGCCGCGCCTCGACGAGGAGCGCAAGGAACGGCTGGTGCCGATCGAGGGCCTGCCGCCCGACCTAATCGACCTACCGGAGGTCTGTCCCTTCCATCCGCGGTGCGTCTACGCCGCCGACAGGTGCCGCCAGCAGATGCCGCCGCTGGTGGTGGTGGGCCCGAACGATCACCGGGCCGCCTGCTGGTTTCCGCGCGGCGAGGGACGATGACCGCGACGCAGGGGCAACCGGCCGTGCCGCACCGGATGGCCGAGATGTGATTGCCGATGGCATTCAGCACGTGATCGGCCCGTGAAGTGATGTGACCACCGAGACCACGGAGACTGTCAAGGAAGACTGACTACCATGGCCGTAGCGACGCAGCCTGGCCCTGCCTCTACCACCACTGCCGAGGAGACGCTCCTCGACGTTCGCAACCTGGTGATGCACTTCCCGCTGACCAAGGGCATTATCTTGCAGCGCAAGGTCGGCGCGGTGCACGCCGTCGATGGCGTCTCGTTCACCATCAGGCGGGGTGAGACGCTGGGGCTGGTGGGGGAATCGGGCTGCGGCAAGTCGACCACCGGCCGCGCCATTCTCCAGCTCTACCGGCCCACGTCTGGCCAGGTGCTCTTCGAGGGCCAGGACCTGACCAGGCTTGGCGGCGAGCAGCTACGCCGCATGCGGCGCAAGATGCAGATGATCTTTCAGGATCCATACGCCTCGCTCAATCCGCGCATGACGGTGGGGAGCATCATCGCCGAGCCACTCGAGATCCATGGGCTGGCGCGGGGCAAGGAGAAGCAGGAGCGCGTGGCCGAGCTGCTGCGCGTGGTGGGGCTCAATCCGTACTTTGCCAATCGCTACCCGCACGAGTTCTCCGGCGGGCAGCGCCAGCGCATCGGCATCGCGCGCGCGCTGGCCGTCAATCCATCGTTCATCGTCTGCGATGAGCCGATCTCGGCGCTCGACGTCTCGATCCAGGCGCAGATCATCAACCTGCTGGAAGAGCTCCAGGACGAGTTTGGCCTGACCTATCTCTTCATTGCGCACGATCTCTCGGTGGTGCGGCATATCTCCGATCGCGTGGCGGTGATGTATCTGGGCAAGATCGTGGAGCTGGCCAGCCGCAACGAGCTGTACGAGAATCCGCTCCATCCGTACACCAAGGCGCTGCTCTCGGCCGTGCCAATCCCCGATCCAACAATCGAGCGCAAGCGCGAGCGCATCATCCTCACCGGGGACGTGCCGTCGCCGGTGAACCCGCCGCCGGCCTGCCGCTTCCACACCCGCTGCCCGCTGGCCGATACCATCTGTCGTGAGAAGGAGCCGGAGTGGCGTGAGGTCACGCCCGGGCACTGGGTGGCCTGCCACTTTGCCTAGTGCGGCCCCACCGGCCCCATAAGGCTCTCGCACGATCTCCTACCTCACCTAGCCCTGGTATCCTGGCGGCATGGCCCCCTCGCAACTGCCGAAGCTGCCTCCACTGACCGTGCCTCACCGGCTGGCTACGGAAGGCATCGTGGTCGGTGTCGACATCGGCGGGACGAAGCAGACGGTGGCGGCGGCGCAGCTCGACGGCACGCTGGTCGCGCTCCGCCGCCGGCGGCTACGAGCGGGCGGCACTGCCCAAGACGTGGTAGCCGGGATCTGCGAGATGATCGACGCCGTGCTGGCCGAGAGTGCGCAGCGCCGCACCGGGGTGGCGCAGGCCTCGCAGGCGGTTGGCGCCGGGCACGCGGGCCCGGCAGGGCCTGCCGGCCATAAGGTGCTGCGGATCGGCATCGGGTTCGGCGGGCCCGTCGACCAGAAGCGCGGCGTTGTGCTCACGTCGCACCATGTGCCCGGCTGGGACGGCTTTCCGCTCCGCTCGGTGATGGAGGGCCGCTACGACGTGCCGGCAATCCTGGATAACGACGCCAACGCCGCCGCGCTGGGGGAGCTCCTCTTCGGTGCCGGACGAGGCCAGCATAACCTCCTCTACGTCAACGTTGGCACGGGCATCGGCGCCGGCGTGATCGTCAATGGCGCGCTCTATCACGGCGAGCACGGCATGGCTGGCGAGCTCGGACACGTGACGGTGGAGCCCGATGGGCCGGTGTGCGCCTGCGGCAAGCGTGGCTGTCTGGAGGCGGTGGCCTCAGGCCGCAGCTTTGGCCGGCGGGCGCGCGAGGCGGCGGCGCGGGATCCGGCGGCCGGGGCGGCCATCATCGCCGAGGCAGGGGGAAATCCGCGTGCCATCGAGGGGCCGCACGTCATGGCCGCGGCGGCGAAGGGCGATGCGCTGGCGCGGCGTCTCATCGCCGAGCTGGCCGAATATCTGGGGCGCGCGCTCGGCAATGCCGCGAACCTGCTCGATCCTGGCATGATCGTGGTGGGTGGAGGACTCTCCGAAGCCGGCGACGCGCTCTTCGGGCCGCTGGCCGAGCGCGTCAAGGCGCACCTGCTGCCCAGCCTGCCGGCCCCGCGCGTCGTGCCGGCGGCGCTGGGGTACGACGCCGGGATTGCCGGCGCGATCGCGCTCGCTCTCGATGAGCTCTGAGCAGCACCGCGCTGGCCGCCCCACAGAAGCTCCTACCTGCATGCCTACCATCGGCTATACCCCCTGGTGCGCGAGATCCTCGATGGGCTGCGCCTGCTCCTCGAGCCGCGCGGCCTCAAGTAGCTGCAATCAAGCTACTGTGATTTCCAATTTGGAAATTTCAGTTGACAAAATAGCAGATCAGCGCGATAATGCAGGCATGGCTGAGACGCCTTTGATACCTGCGCCGTTGCGCTGCCCGGCGTGCTCCAGTGGGCTCATGGTCACGCGGCTGCAGTGTCCAGCGTGCGGCACCGAGGTCGCCGGCCGGTTTACGCCCGGGCGCCTGGTCAACCTGCCGGAGCCTCACGCCTCGCTGCTCGAGCTCTTCCTGCGTGTCCGCGGCAACGTGAAGGAGATGGAGCGCGAGCTGAGGCTGTCTTACCCCACTGTGCGTGCGCGGCTGGAAGAGGCCCTGGAGGCAGCGGGGTTCGTCCGCGCCTCGCCGTCTGCCGGCGGGGAGGAGACCACGGCCGCTCAGCGCAGTGCCGTGCTGGATGCGCTGGAGCGTGGAGAGCTGACTGCCAGAGAGGCGGCGAAGCGTTTACGCGGTCTACGCGAAAGGAGGCCGAGATGAGTGCCGAAGAAGAGCTCCGCGAGGAAGAGGTTGAGCGAGAGGCCGGGACCGCCGGCTCGTCGACAGCGTCGGCGGCGTCGGCCGAGCCCGAGGATGAGCGCAGGCGCATCCTGCGCCTGCTGGTCGAAGGCAAGATCACAGCCGAGGAAGCCGAAGAGCTCCTAAGGGCGCTGGAGGCGGAGCCACCGGCCGGGGCGGCGGCGGGCATACCGGGCGGCCCCTTCGGCCCTGGTGGCCCGTTTGGCCCGTCTGGGCCGTTTGGCCCTCATGGTCCCTTCGGATCAGGCAGCGCCGTGGCCATTGCCGGCCAGCGCGGTGCGATGGCTCCGGACGTGCTGCTGCGCCTGGTCGAGCGGCCGCATGTCCCGCCGCCGCCTCCACCCTCACCACCAGCCCCGCCGGTGGCTCCACCGCCGCCGTTCAGCGCACCGGCGCCTGCTCCAGCCTCTGCTCCGCGTCATCCCGTGCGTGCGGCTGAGCGCTCGCTCGAATTCTCCGTCAAGGACGGAGACCGGGAGCTCAGGGCCACCCTGCCGATGGCCCTGGCCGGCAGCGCCGAGCGGTTCCTGCCCCGTTCGATCCAGCAGTATCTCAAGCGGTTCGAGGTGGATCTGGCCACGCTCCTGGAGCTTGCCCAGGCGACCGCCGACGAGGCGATCACCCTGGATGGCCCGACGGGGACCGGGCGGCTACAGCTCTTCCACGCCGGCGATGAGCACACGAAGCTGATCGTGACGCTGACCAGGCCGTGGCCCCGTTGACACGGTGTCTCCCATCCTCCACGCTGAGCTGGCCGGCGCCTGCCACGCCGCGCGAGCGCTGCGGCGAAAGCGCTCGATGCGTCAGCGCTGAGCCAGCTCTGGGCGCAATCACTGCCGGTACTCGAGCAGCCAGCGAAAGCGCTCGATGCGTCAGCGCTGAGCCAGCCGCTCCAGCAGCTCACGGAGCTGCTGGCCGCTGCGCGCCCATGAGAAGCGCGCATGCTGCGCGTAGCCGCGCCGCACCAGATCCTCGCGCCAGGCCGGATCGTCGAGCAGGCGCTCGACCCCGGCCGTAATCGCGTCTGCATCCTGGGGATCGACCAGCAGACCGGCCTCGCCGACCACCTCCGGCAACGAGCCGGCGTTGGAGGCAATCACCGGCGTGCCGCAGGCCATTGCCTCCAGGCAGGGCAGGCCAAACCCCTCGTAGAGCGAGGGAAAGACCAGCGCCACCGCTCCACTATAGAGCGCCGCCAGGTCGGCATCGCCGGTGCCTTCCAGGAAGCGGACGTGCTCGCTCATGCCGCTGGCCTCGAGCGCCGCGAAGATCGGCTCGTAGAGCCAGCCCTTCCCCCCAACGTGGACCAGGAGGAGGTCGCGTCCACGCTCGTGTAGCCGGCGCAGCGCCATGAAAAGCACCGGCAGGTTCTTGCGCGGCTGGATCGTTCCCACCGAGATGACGTACGGGCGGTCGACGTTCCAGCGCCGGAGCACCGCTCGCCGTTGTGCCTCGTCCTCCACGCGGCGAAAGGCGGCATCGGCTGCCGAGAGCACCACGGCAAGCTTCTGCTCTGGCACGCCCAGATAGGCAATGAGATCGCGCCCCGTCTGCTCGGAGTCGGCCAGCACCAGGTCGGCGCGCTGCACCGAGCGAGGCACCACGTGCTCCAGATAGGCACGCAGCGGTGGGAAGTGCGTCTCAGGATGGGTCAGAAAGGAGAGGTCGTGCACCGTGACCGCTGAGCGCGCCCGCAGCAGGGGCGGGAGCGCGAAGTCGGGCGAATAGAAGATGCTGGCGCCGCCGGCGAGCACATCGGCCGGCAACGGTAGCCGGGCGCGGTGCCACGCCACCGTCATCCACCGCTCGGGGAGCGGCAGGCGGCGCGTGCTGGTGCGAGGCCAGTCCTGGGGCGGCGCGACGCGCGCTGGCCCGGCCCACAGCAGGGTCAGCTCGAGCGGCGCGCCGGGCGAATGGGCCAGGGCACGCACGAGCGAGCGAGTGTACCGGCCCACTCCGCCTTGCTGCCGCACGCCGGCCGTGAAGTCAACGGCGACCTTCACCTTGCTCTGCCTGTGATGGACAGCGCACTATCGACCCCATGCCCTCCCCGCGGTGCGGCCCACCAGGCTCTGCCTATGATGGTGAGCATTTACCTCCCGCGCTTGGTGAGCAGGAATGCCGGCAGGCCCAGGGCGACGATGCCATAGTAGCTGATCAGGCGGTCGAGCAGGGCGACCGTCACCGCCAGCCCGTGCGATACGCCGAAGACCGAGAGCACGAGCACGAACGCGGCTTCCACCCCGCCCAGGCCGCCGGGCGTGGGCACGATCAGCGCCAGCGAGATCGCGGCCACGGTAAAGAGCGCGCCAACCGGGCCGATGCCTACGTGCAGCGACTCCATAACGAAAAAGAGCCGCCCGGCCTCTGCCGACCACGAGAGCAGCGTGAGCACTGCCACCAGGGGCAGATTCTGGAGCGAGGCAAAGGTGCCGTGGGCGAACCTGGCATACGTCTCCTGCACCCGCTGGGGGAGGAAGGACACCAGCCGGTCGCCAAAGTGGTAGAGCACCAGCATGCCCACCACCAGCACGGCGAAGCCGGCCCAGCCGAGATGCAGCATGCCGCTGACCACCGGCGAGACGCGCGTACGCAGCACCAGGTAGCCGGTGACGGCGAGCAGCAGGATGAGCCCCAGCACGTCTACCACGCGCTCGGCGACGACCGTGCCAACGGTGCGCGAGAGCGAGAGCCCGTACTCGCGCCGTAGCAGATAGCCGCGGTAGAGGTCGCCTACCTTGCCGGGCAGCACGCTATTGACGAACCAGGAGATGAAGATCACCTCGGTCAGCGGGCCCAGCGGCAGGTGCGAGCCGGCGTTGCGCAGGAAGGTCTGCCAACGCAGGCCGCGAAAGAGAAAGGTGGTGCAATAGACGGCGATGGCGACGACGTAGAGCCGCCGGTCGACCTGCTGGAGCTGGGCCCAGACCTCAGCGGGGCTGATTCGCGCCGCGCGAAAGACCGAGACCAGAATGGCAATTCCAAGCACGAACGACAGCAGCGTCTTGACGTTCACGAAGCGCTGCCGCAGGTTCACCGAGCGGGCTTCCGCTTCCAGCGGGGCCGGCTCGCTCCTCTGGCCGGCACTCGCCCCGCCCGCCGCGGCGGCGCTGCCCCCGGGCGACCGGTCTCCTGAGCGCCGATGGCCCTCCAGACCGGCCCGTGCATCGCCCGCCGCGGCGGCGCCGTTCCTCCGACCCTCGCCGGCCGGCTCCGGCGGCCGGCCGCCGACAGGCGCGGCCGCTCCAATCGTGCCCGGCTGCCCGGGGTGCACTCCAGCATCGGCTTCGATCATCGATCTGCTCTCGTGGGTGAAATCGTTCGTCTGTTCCAACGGTCGAGCGGTACAACGGCCGGCCCGGTAGGCCCGGCACTCCGGTCTCCCGGCGCCGCCGGTCCATCCAGCACCGTGCCATCCGTGGCCGGCGTTACCGGACCGCGCGCCATCCGGCTCCGGTGCCGTTCGGGCCAGGCCGGTGGTGCGACGCCGAGCGGCACGCCATCGACCAGCGCCAGCAGCAGCGCAATCGTGACGCCCATGCCGTGGACGAAGAGCACGTCGACCATGTTGTGCGTGGCAAACGAGGCTAGACTGCCGAGGATACCAACGGCCAGCGCCCGCCCAAAGGGATCAGGGGCCTGCCGGTATGCCCGGAGAATGCGCCCAAAGGCCGTGGCCAGGAAGCCAGCGTAGGCCGCTAGGCCGAGCAAGCCGGCCTCGGCGGCGATCGTGAGGTAGTGGTTGTGCGCGTGGCCGAGTGCAATCGGCCACTGGTCGAGCCGGTAGGTGTCGTAGGCGGCGTTGTAGTTGCCAATGCCCACGCCCAGGATGGGGTTGCTGGTGAACATCTGCCAGCCTGCGTACCACTGGGAGAGCCGTTCCATCACCGACCAGTTCTCAGGAGTGACCGTCTCCTGTGCCAGGTGGCCAAGATCCACGGCGCTGGTCACGATGCTGGCCAGCCGCCCGGTGATCTGTGGCGGCGCCAGCGGCCAGAGGCCCGCGGCCAGGAGCACGCCGAGCACACCGAAGGTAAGCACTGCCTGGCGCGCGGCGCGGCTCCCGATCATGAGCACCAGCAGCAGTGCCACCGCCTGGCCCGACCACGCGCCGCGCGAGAGCGTGAGCAGTAACGCTGCGGCCATCAGCGCGGCGGTGGTGCCGGCGAGGCGCCGCCACCGGCCTGGCGGGAGGCCGAAGAGCAGCAGTGCCACCACCACCGGCAGCGTCAGGCCAAGATAGCCGCCGTAGGGATTGGGCTGCTCGAACGTGCCATAGGCACGCATGAGCACGCCGCCGATCATGAAGTGCTCCGGCCCGCGGCGCAGCACCGATTGCAGCAGCCCGAGCAGGGCTTCAGAGAGGCCGGCGCCCACCAGCCAGGCCAGCAAGGTGCGCCGCTGGCGCGGCGTCTCGAGCAGGCTCGATCCGGCAATGTAGGTCGCGGCCAGCTCGATCCACTTCAGTAGCTCCTTGGCGGAGAGCGCCAGGTTGGTGGCCACCAGTACCGAAAGCGAGAGCGTGATCACCAGCACCATCACCGCGATCACTAGGGGCGAGCGCTGCGGCGGCGCGGCACGGCCAGCAACCACCTGGGTGAGCCACGCGGCCAGCAGCAGTACCACCACTACCTCGGTCACCGTGACGCTCGCGCTATAGACCTTGACATCGAAGAGCGACTGATACGGCACGGTGAAGGCGAGCGCATAGAGCGCCCACCGCGGGCGGGCGAGCAGCACGGCCGCGCCGGCGAGAGCGACCGCCAGCGTGCCGGTGAGCACCGGCGGGAGCAGCGCGAGCGTGATCGCCAGCGGTAGCATCAGCAGCCATGGCGAGGGCTTCCCGGCCGGTGGCGCGGCCGGGCGGACCTCGGCGGTGGGTCTCGGCAGGGTCATCGCCCCGGCCATCAGGCCGCTCCTCCCGGCGTGCTGGGCACGCCCGGCTGTGCCCCAGAGCGGGCACGCCGCATAGCGCTCGCCTCATGCACTCGCCGCTCACCGGCAAGCTCTACGAGCAGCAGCATGATCCACCAGGTGTAGGCGAGGTCGGGCACGAAGTAAAAGTTATCTACCAGCCCGTGCACAAGCGACGCCACCCCCGCGCCGGCGGCGCCGAGCGCCAGCCGCCGGCGCGACCTCGTGCCGGTGAGCTGCGCCGCGCCGAGCGCGCCGCGCAGCCGGCCCACCAGTGTCCAGAGCAGCCAGGCAAAGATGGCCAGCCCCGGCAGGCCCAGGCGAAGCCAGAGGTCGAGCACGAGGTTGTGGGGGTGCGAGAGGTTCGGCTCGCGCCAGGCTTCCGGGCGGATGTAGCGCGGGTAGAGGTAGAGAAACTGG
>Ga0070741_10002635_pt1 | contig 47352 bp, 37 predicted proteins | sample Coa_R1_4_FD_66440 | JGI IMG/M metagenome (GOLD analysis project Ga0070741, IMG submission 66440) | Surface soil microbial communities from Centralia Pennsylvania, which are recovering from an underground coalmine fire - Coalmine... | ecosystem: Environmental > Terrestrial > Soil > Unclassified ... | reverse complement strand
CGCGCCGCTTCGAGCGTGTTCAAATTGATGAGCGAATTATTGTGCAAAATTTGGGCGTGATGCGTCGAAATGAAACCCATCCCGCCCATATCCGCAGCAAGGGCATACACTTCGTCAATCCCGCGCGTCGCCTCTTGCGCATTCTCCCAGCGCCGCAAATCGAGCTGGAGAAATTCATCGGCGTCGCTCGCGCGATACTCTGGCAGTTTCACATCCACGCCGCGCACCCAATAGCCCTGCTGTTTCAAATAGGTGACGAGATGATGCCCGATGAATCCACCCGCGCCGGTCACAAGGACGCGCGTTTGCTGTGCCATGTCATTTCCTCCGCGTTGGGCAAGTTTCTGCGACGGAGTTCGTCGCCACTTGCCCAACATCTCTCTATTTTCTTCGTACAAGGTGCGCATCCAGTTCCAGCGCAATCCGTCGTTCGACATTCTTACGTTCCAATTCGTGGCGTTCCAAATAGCGTAAAAAGACGCGCACGCGGGCGGCGGGCGTCAGGCGACGGTCAAAGACCGCGTCTACATCCCGGAACGGCTCTTCCAAAATTTCCACGGGGTCACCTTCTTGGAGCGGCACGCCCGAAGGGTCCCATACTTGCTGCTTGGCGAGTCGTTCTCGAATCCGAGCAATATCTTCCGCAGGAACAACAGCCGGTTCGCCGCCAAACGAGACAATCCGATTCAAGCCCGGCGTATAAATGATGCGCGAGGGGCCAAGCGTTTCCAGGTCATAATTCACAAATAAATAGCCGGGGAGATAAGGGCGTTCGCGGGGTCGGTCACGACGCGGCTGTGCCACGCCAATCATCGGCAGATACACTTCGTAACCTTGATGGTGCAGGTGCGCCGCCACCTGGCGCTCGGCGTGAACCTTGGTGTAAAGCACGTACCATTTCAGCATACAAAGCGACCCTTCTACGGATAGGGAATCGTGCGCGTGCTATGTCTGAATAGGACAAGGCATCCGCTGGAGGGAAACAGGGCGGCTGTTCCACAAGAGGATGCCATTCGGAGGGGATTATAGCACACAGAGGAGGGACACCCAAGCGCGCTGAATGGATGGTATTTATTGTCGGAGCGATTGTAGGGGCAGTTCATAAACTGCCCCTACAATCGCTCCTCTGCCGCGCGTCGAAACGCCCTAACGCAATCGCCATCCCGAACAGCGCCCATAAAATGACAACCGACCGATTCCCCCACATATTCGTTTCAAACAACCCATTGACCAGAATAACTATCAGCGCGGCAAAAATGCCGAGAGCCAACGTCCGCTTGACATTGCGCCGATAGGCGTGCCAACTCGCAAACAGAGCATAGGTGAATAAAACCGTAAACGCTACCAAGCCCACCAGCCCCATCTCCAAGCCCACTTGCAAGAAAAGATTGTGCGCCTGTTCGCGCTGCGGCTCGGTCAAAAAATCCCCGGCGACCTGCGCCGCATAGCGCGGATAGGCGTTAATGCCGATGCCTAACGGCTGTTGGGTAATCAAAGCCGCCGAAAAAGCCCAGACTTGTTGTCGTCCTTCTAGCGACGACGAGGCACTGCTTGGATTAAGGTCAAAGTCTCCTAGGGAGAGCGGAATTCTAACCCGCGCAAAATCCACGCCGAGAAGAATTAGCCCAACGAGAATCAAAAGAACGATGAGCCAGCGCCTATAGAGACTCCCAAAGACCGCCAGTCCAGTGATGACGGCCACAATTGCGCCGCGCGCCTGCAAGAGCAGCAGCATAATGAGTGGCGGGGCAAGGCTGATGCTGCCGAGCACACGAAGAAAACGCTCGTCTTGGAAAATCAGTGCCACCGCAAGCGGCACAATCGGCGATAGCGCGCTCGCCACCATATTTGGATTTGATACATAAATCGAATCGGGGGAAAGGGGATGAAACAAAAAGGAGGCGTTAATAAATTTACTCGTCAATGGCTCCGTGACAAAGGGCGCGGCGAGGGCGATAGTGACGCCGAACACGACCAGCGCGGCGGCGACATTCCACACGCGGCTCGGACGGTCGGCATAATCCACGACCACATACAGCGTCACCACTCCCGCTAACAGCCGCGCAATGATACTTGTTGTCTCGGAAAAGTCGGGCGCGCGCAACATGCCCCACATGAGCGCCAAGAGGAACACGAGCATAGCACCGTTTACCCGCGTAAAGGGAATCGGACTGCCGAGCGCCGCCCAGCGCAACAAGAAAATCAACGGCACGCCAATTAACGACAACGGCGAGACGGGTACGACGAACAATAACGCGGCAATGAGGGGGAGGCTAAAGACAACGACGTAGCGGTAAAACCGCGCCGCCGCATTCCAACGACCCGTCTCGGAACGGCTTGCCACCGCCGTATCGGAAGACGTAGGCGCGCCGAGATTCAGTTGAATGACGTTGAAGCGGGAGGCGCGTGCGACGTTACTTGACCCAGACGGGGTCATAGTCATTAAAGGCGCTCTGGCTCACGTTCCGCAGATTCGAGCCATCAGAATCCATAATCCAGATCTGAAAGTTCAGCGTCCCATCATTCGCCTTGAACGCGATTTGTTTGCTGTCCGGCGACCACGTCGGACGCTGTTTATAAATAAAGGGATTGCCGCCGTGCGTGATCTGGCGATAGTTCTGATTCCCCAAATCATAGACGTAGATTTCGTCGTGTCCCGTCTCGCGGCTGACGAACGCGATACTGCCGCCATCGGGCGACCACGCGGGATCATACGTAATCCCATGCTCGAAATGCGTCACGGGAGTGCGGTTGCCCGTCGCCACGTCTTCTATCCAGATTTGCAGCATACGGTTCGGGTCTTCGGCGACGATGGCACGCGAACGACGGTCGGGCGAAAACGATTCGTGCGCGAACGCGATGTTATAAAAGGCATCGCTGGGCAGCGCCTGAAGCAGCGTGCCGTCCGGTTTCATCACAGCAACATCGTCGCCGTTAAAGCGATCTGTTTTGATAAGAATGTTCCCCTTGAGGAAACTCGGCACGGGGGTTTGAATCATTTCCAGAATTGTTGCTGTGCCCGTTGGCGCTACCGTTTCTGTCAGGCGCGCATACATTGTCTCTAACGGAATCACCGTCGGCGTACTGGTCGGCAGCCGTGTAAAGGTCGGAGTGACCACAATCCAATTTTCAGGCGTCGGAGTATATGTGCCTGTCGTAATGGCAACCGCCGTTGCCACCTGTGCGATAGCGACGCGCGTTCCCACATTCTCCGGCGTCGGCACACGCGTTACCAGCACAATGGGAGTTGCAGTGGCATACGTGCGCGGGAACGGTGTCGCTGTACCAACGCGCGTCGCCAAGTTCGTAGCTTGTACCGCAAGTGCCGCCGTCGTGACGACATTTTCGGCGGTCGGCGTATTGGTCACAATGATGAAATTTCCGGGACGGGCGATGATACGCAGAACGGGATGCGCGCCCGTTTTCAAATCCAGTCCACCCCCGTCCCACGTAAAGAGACTATTGGGCGCAGTCGTCGGTCCTTCGAGGCGCACGACGAGGTAATTCCGTTCGCCCACATCGTTTGTCAGCGCGGGCAGCTGCTCGGCGGTAAAGCGAAATAGATTGGCTTGCCCCAGTTCGAGGTCAGCCGGACCTAACGTTTCGCCGATAGTGCTGGTGCTCGTCGCATTCAACAGCTGCTGTGGCGTAACTGCTTCCCAGTCTTCAAATGGCGGGACGCGAATCAGACTCGCGCGCCATTCGCCCTGCGCGCCCAAATTATCGCGGCTCAACCCCGTCACTTCCAATTCGGCGGACACAATTTCGGAATTCGGTGGCAACTCGGAAATATCAAAAAAGAGAATGCTAGAATACGGGTCGCCGCCGAAAAAGCCCGCGTGCAAATTGCGATCTCCCCAGTGCGCTTTCTCTTCCCCCTGTTTCAAATAGCCGCTGCGCGTCGGGTCTGCGATAAAACTATAGAGCTTGGTGTCAGGCGGAATCGGAGGTGACGGTTCGACCACGCGCGTATTCGCGGGAGGTGCAAGGGGCAGCGGCGTCGGCGTCGTGATGAGGGTTTGTGTCGGTGAGGGAGTAGCGACGGTGAGCGCAATACCCGTAGAAGTTGGGGTAGGAGAAGGAGGCGTTAATAGGTTGGGGGCAATAAACAAAAACGCGCCAAAAGCGACCAGACTCGCCACAATCCATAACAGAGTGGTCAGGCTGGGGAGCCGCGAAGCCAAATTATTCAAAGCAACCCCTTCCCTACAAGTTCAGGTGCGAACTATTTCGATGGTAAGACCGGAAGGCTGTTCGAACACCCTTCCGGTCTTACCATCACGCGTTGCGCTGATTGTAATAATAATAGTAATAGCCGGATGCTTGCTTCTTGCCCATTTTGTTCAAGATAATGCCCGCGATATGCACATTCGCGCGTTCAAGCGTTGCCACCGCGCGCCGCGCGAGGTCGGTCCGCGTCCGTCCCGAATCAATTACCAACACCGCTCCCGAACAGCGTGAGCCGATGATCGTCGCATCAGCAACGGGCAGCACCGGCGGCGAGTCCACAATCACCAAATCCGAATTTTGGCGAAGCGTGGCAAGAATTTGCGTCATCAAGCGCGAGTCGAGCAACTCCGCCGGGTTCGGTGGAATCATCCCGCTCGTAATCACTTTCAAGCCTTCGATCTGCGTCGGCTGCATGACCTGATCAACGGAAATATTTTCCCCCGAAAACAAATCGCTCAAGCCGCGTTCATTTTTCAATCCAAACAATTTGTGAATCGAAGGGCGGCGCAAATCACCATCCACGAGCACGATGCATTTGCCGACTTGCCCGAGACTGACCGCGAGATTCGCCGCCGTCATGCTTTTGCCTTCGTTGGGACCCGCGCTGGTGACGAGCATTACACCGCCAGGATTTTCAATTCCCGAAAAGCGCAGGTTTGTCCGCAGTACGCGATACGCTTCCGAAATCGGCGAGCGCGGCTGTTTGATAGTCACCAAACGGTCAGTCGGTTGATGAATTCCCCCAATGCGAATAATTGCGCCGAGCGTGGGCTGTCCCAACATGCGCTGCGCGTCTTCGGCATCCTTGATCGTATCGTCCACATATTCCAGAAAATAAATCGCCACGCATGAGACGATAAAACCAATGAGCGCGCCGAGAAGAATGATTTGTGGAACGTTCGGGCTAACCGGGCTGTCAGGCAGACCGGCGGGCGCAAGCACCGCGACATACAAGCCTCGATCACGGTTCAATAGATCGGAAAGCGACGCGTAATTTGCCTGCCAATTGTCCACTTTTTCTTGCAGTGAATCGAGGCGGGCGTTCAAATCTTTCAGCGTGTCAGGGTCGTTCTCAATGGTCGTACGATTGGTGAGGTCTTGGACGGTTTTTTGTCCTGTCAGAATTTGCTGTCGGAGGGCGACGAGCTGCTCCTGAATAAATTGACGTTCCGTTTCGGCCTGCGTTTGTTGTTCGCTAACGGGGCCTTGCAAGACCAGTTGGTTCGCCAGTTCGTTCGCAATCGCTTGTGCCTGAACAGGATCACGGCTCGTTACGTTGATACGCAAGAGCTGTGGCTGCGCCGCCGTGGTAATAGCGAAATATAAAGTTTGCCAGGGACCCGGATAATTCACGGCTTGAGCAGTCGCTTGCAAAATGCGGGGCTGCTGTGCCAACAGTGCGTACGCGGCCGAGAGATTGGTGCTGGCTTGGAGGTCGGTTTCGGTGGGGTTCGAGTTTTGTTGCAATTGCCCAATGAGCATCGTCGTCGTGGCGCGAAAAGTGGGAGGGATGGTCTGGGCAAAAAAGTATCCGGCAATGCCGCCGAGTGCTGTCAGGAGCAGAATCAGCCACAACCACTTGCGACCCAGCAGCATATAGCGGCCAAGACCGGACCCGACAAGGCGATTGGACATGGAGACATTGGCTGGAGCCATAGAGTACCTCAAATCAGTTCGCGCGAACGGCAATCACTCTTGCGCCGGCGCAGGCAGCCCCGTTTGCGGGTTGCGCCGCCAAAGCGAGCGCAGCAAGAGATGAGGAACGAGTGAGACAAGTTGTGGCTGCAAGAATGCTAATTGCCACGCCACATCTGCCATTTCGTCGCGAGTATGTGCCCCCAAAAATTCGCGCAGCCGGGAGGAAACGTTGCGCACGAGCCGGTCATAGTCCCGATTATCCAAACGGTCTAATGCCGCGCGCATCCACCAGTGCAATTCCAGTTCTCGTTTCAGCGGGCGCAGTTCTCTCGTGTAGGAACGATTCTGCAATACGGCTTGCACCGCCGCGTCTGCGCCGAGCAGACCCGATACCGTTCCGCCGACGGTCGTGACTTTGACCTGTCCCGCTGCATCACCAACCAACAACACAGGAGCTTGACCAACTCGCGTAGCGGGTTTCAATTTGGGATGATACAGCGCAATCCGCGCGCCTTGATAAGCGAGCGCCTTGAACCCGTGGCGGTCCAAAAAGCGCGTCAGAACATGCCGCATTTGGGCGCGTTCATCGCTGACCAAGCCAACCACCGCGCGCGTCCCGGATTCAGGAATAAGCCAATAAAAAAATCGCGTCTCGTCTGTATCGAACCAAACCTGCGTAACGTTAGGATTCCAATGGGGGGGCAGTTCGATTTCTGCTTGGAGAATCGGAACGCTTGGCGGATGCTTTAACCTCACCACACGCGCCACATCGCTAAATACGCCGTCTGCGCCGATTATTGCACGGGCAGTTGTCGTGAGGCATTCGCCCTGCGCGGTTTGAAATACAAGTTCTACACCCTCGCCCTCTGCGCGAATCGCTCGAAACCGCCGGTTCCAATAAAGAGCGACCCCGGCGGCTTGCGCCTGCTGCACGAGGGTTTCAATCAACGCCCGCCGTTCAATAATCAAATCAGGGTCGCGTAAGGTAACGCTTGTCTCTACGGCGGGACTCGCCAGAACGAGTTCGTTGATATGATGGCGCGTCACGCGTGCATCCAGATTAGGCAGCGTCCGCCGTAAATGCGGCGTCACAATTAAGGTACGGCGCGCGGGATTGAATATCTGCGCTTGTTCAAATACGGCGACCCGTTTGCCTGCCTCCCGCAACCTGCACGCAGCATACAGCCCAGCCGACGATGCGCCGACGACGACTAGGTCCCAATCCAATGCGCGCTCCCGGCCGGTGCGTTCCTCATACGACAAACAATCATACCACAAAACATGGTTCACACCTTGCCAGCGCGCGTTTCCCATTTCCCGCGAAAACTGACCCAGAACGAAATCGCAATCAGCTGGAGGTCAAGCGCAGTGGATTGCTGCTTAACATACAAAAGGTCATAGGCAAATTTTTTGCGGGGCGGCGCGTCTTTGGGCAGATAAATTGTGGCGACACTCGTGAGACCGGGGCGGACGGCAAGCCGTTCATAAAAGCCCGGCACCTGCTCCACCGTAAGCATGTTTCCGCCGCCGTCGTTCACCAGCTCGCCGATTGCTAGCGCACGCGGTCCCACAAAGCTCATTTCCCCTTTGAGAATGTTCACCAGCTGCGGCAACTCATCCAGTCCCATTGCGCGCAGCGTCTTGCCGACGCGCGTAATACGCTCGTCGTCATGGGACGCTTGCCGAATGCCGTACACCTCGTCGGAATTCGGCACCATTGTGCGGAATTTATACACCCGAAACGTTTCCCCGCGCCGCCCCCAACGCTCCTGCGTGTAAAAAATCGGTCCGCCGTCCTCCCGCTTGATCAAAAGAGAAATCAAAGCGAATACAGGCGCGCCGAAAATCAACATCGTCAACGCGAGCGCGACATCAATTGGATATTTTAGAAATGGCTCACGCCGTTCGGGAATAGCACGGGCGCGTTCTGTCTGCGTGCGCGCCCGTGCGCCTTGCTCTTGAGCGGGAGATAATGAAAATGTGTCCATACAGGAAAAGGGATTTGAAAAGGGAATTTGCTTTAATTCCGCGACGCGTTGGCAACACGCCGCAGCAATACGTCATATTGCTTTACGACAGGCTCTAGCGAAAATCGTTCTTCGGCGGCGGTGCGCCCATTTGCCGCCATCTGCGCACGCCGTGCCGAGTCACGTTGCAGCTCGCGCAGCGCGTTCACAAGTTGTTCTCCATTCTGCGGTTCAACACAAATCCCGCACTGCGTTTCAGCGATGAGCTTGGCGACATCGCTGCCCGCTTCGGCACTTGCCAACACGGATCGTCCGCTCGCCATGATTTCATACAACTTGCTCGGCATCGAATAGCGCGCGGCGTTCGGGCGATACAGCGACACCTGCACATCGGACGCGGCGCGCAGGTAAGGCAGTTCGGCGTGCGGAATAAAATCCATAAAACGCACATTATCCAATTCCAGTTCGCTCGCCCGTGCTTCCAATTTTTCGCGCATCACTCCATTCCCCACAATCAGAAAAACCCAATCGCGCTCCGCGCGCAATTCTGCTGCAGCGTCCAGCAGCATCTCTATATGATATACATACCCCAGATTGCCCGCGTACATCACAACAAATTTGTCGAGCAAGCCATACCGTTCGCTCACGGCGTTCTCTTTCGGCAGGGGACGAATAAATTCCGTATCGGCAAAATTAGGAATCACAGAAACCTTTGCGGGCGTTACCCGTTTTTCGCGTACCAGATTTTCGCGGAACGAAGGCGTAATCACGGTGATATGCTGCGCCGTGCGATACATAAATTGCTCAATGCGCGACAATCCCTCAATTGCGCGGCGGTTCGTCAATTGTCCCTGCGCGACGGGCGTTTCCGGATACAAGTCTTGCACATTGTACACGAACGGCGTCTGTTTGACACCGCCGCTTACATACGCCGCCACGCCCGTAAAAAAAGAACCATTGGTGCAGAGAATCACGTCATAGTGTTCGCGCCGCATGAGATTCGCCGCCGCCGCCATCGCATTGAACGATAGATAGCTCAACAGGCGATAGCCCATATTCTGCTTTTTGCCATTGGCAAAGACCCTAACGCGCAAGATATCCATTCCTTTTTCGTACGTGCGTTTTGCCCATTTGCTGCGATATTCATCCCACACGCGAAATTGTTCATAATGTGGAAAACTGGTGATGACCGAGACCTGATGTCCGCGCTGCTGCAACCCTCCCGCGACCTGCGACATGATAATGCCCGCCGAGTTCACATCGGGCGGATACTGAATAATCATCAACAATGTTCGCATGGTCTATGCCTGTCATTGCGAGTGGCGCTGTAGTTCGCGCCACTCGCAATGACACTTTACAATTTCTTTACCAAACAATTTCCAATCGCCAGCGCATCCATCTTGGTTCGCAAGAAACAGTCCACCGCTTCTTCAGGCTTGCACACAATCGGCTCATTCTCATTGAACGACGTGTTTAAAATAACAGGTACGCCTGTTTCTTCGTGAAAGGCGTGAATCACATCCCAGTATAACGGCGTCGCCGCGCGTTCGACGGTCTGCAAACGCCCTGTGCCGTCAATATGCGTCACGGCAGGAATTTCCGCGCGCTTGTTGGGTAGGATGTTGTACACTTTGATCATAAACGGGTCGGGATAATTCTGGTCAAAATACGTGCCCGTTTGTTCCAACAACACCGATGGCGCAAAGGGGCGAAACTTTTCGCGGTGCTTGATGCGCGCGTTGAGAATATCTTTCATATCAGCGCGGCGCGGGTCGGCGAGGATGCTGCGATTGCCAAGGGCGCGGGGACCCCATTCCATGCCGCCCTGAAACCAACCGACCACCTCCCCCTGCGCCACCAGTTTCGCCGTCTCGCGGCACAAGCTCGCTTCGTCCAATTCTTGATATGGCAAATCATACTGTTTCAAGGTCTGCGTAATGCGCCCATTGATAAATCGTGGGCCGGTTGAAGCATCGCGCATGACGAACGTGCGCGGTCTGCCGAGCACTTGATGATAGATGTAATAGGCCGCGCCCAGCGCGGTGCCAGCATCGCCCGCCGCCGGTTGAATAAAGACCTCCTGAAACGGCGTCTGCGGACGAATCTTGCCATTAAACACACTGTTCAATGCCACGCCGCCCGCCAGACACAATGTATCACTCCCCGTTTTGCGATAGAGCAAATTCAACAAGGCGAATTCCGCTTCTTCCAACATCGCTTGCAGCGATGCAGTAACATCCATTTGATATTGAGTGAGCTCGCTGCCCGGCGTGCGCGGTTCGCCAAACGCTTGAACAAATTTTTTCGAGAACATGGTGCCGAGAATTGGCGCGCCATTGTCCCACGTCATCGAAAATCCTTCATTCAGCGCGAGATAGTCGGTATCGAGCTCAAATGTGCCGTCGCGTTGAATCCGCACAATATCGCACATCTTGTCGAGATATTTGGGCGTGCCATATCCCGCGAGACCCATCACTTTGCCTTCGTCGCCGTATTTCGGAAAGCCGAGCCACTGGCTGACCAACGTGTAGAAATAACCGAGTGAGTGGGGGAAATTCACCGCGCCCTGCACATCGAGGTGATTGCCGCGCCCGAAGCCCCACATTGTGCTCACGAAATCGCCCATCCCATCTACCGACAAAATCGCCGCATCGGTATAAGGTGAAACAAAAAACGCGCTCGCCATGTGCGCGCGATGATGCTCGACGGTGTGAAACTCGGCGCGGAGCTTGGCAGCATCCAGTCCCAATGCTTCGACAAACGCGGGTTTTACAGCGTGCGCACGCGCCATGTTATTTACGCGGTCGCGCACATAGTCCAGATTCGGACGCCGTTGGAGTGTGTACAAGATTTTCTTGGGCAGGTTCGCGCTGGGGTTGCGTGAGATGCCGACGTGGTCGAGGTCGTACGGAGTAATGTTCGCCGCGCGCAAACAATATTGAATCGCTTGTGTGGGAAAACCCGCCCAGTATTTGATGCGATTAAAGCGTTCTTCTTCGACGGCGGCGATCAATTTTCCATCCTGTATCAAGCACGCCGCCGCGCCGCCATGATAGGCATTGATTCCGAGAATATACATCAATTCCGCCCGTGAGTCAGATCATCCAAATGAATGTCAACGAGGAGTCGAAACCAAAACGCGTGGAGGAAATGAAACACAAATCCCTGCTTACCATCCAGTATGCCGAGCCGAAACACGTAGCGATATATAAAGTATAAAAACGGTCTTACGTAGAGGGGTAGAGAATACCAACGCTGTTTGAGCCACAGCACGCGCTGGTCAGGATTTCCCCAAAAGGTTGCTGTAACGATTCCCTGCTGTGCGCTATTTCGTTTCAAAAATTCTTCTTGCGCCAATAACCGCGCATAGCGTAGGTGCTTTTCGCTCCAAAATGTGATGTCGTTTTCTTTTCGATTTTCTTCAATCAAGTCGTGCTGTAAATTGCGCGTTCCGCCCGTGACGTAAAAATGATGATCCATCAAGTCCTGCGCGTTGAGGTGGACACATTGCTTGCGAAAGAGTTTGAGAAGGTACTTGGGATAATATGTACCATGCTTGATCCAGCGCCCGCGCCAGATTTGCCGCCGCTTGATAAAAAAACCATTGACCTCGCGCAGCGCGTCATCGCCCGACGAAAAAAGCGCCGCCAGTTCGTCCCGCAGTTCGGCGGGAATGCGCTGGTCGGCGTCGAGTCCAAGCACCCAATCGTTGGTTAGTGGTAAATGTTCAAGCGCCCACATCCACTGCTGCGTATGGGCTTCAAAAGGATGGTAAAAAATGTGAGCGCCATAGCGTGCGGCAACGGCGAGCGTCCCGTCACGGCTGCCAGAGTCTAACACATAAAGTTCATCAACCCAACTCGCCACGCTCGACAAACATGCGTCTAAATTTTGCTCCTCGTTAAACGTCAAGACGATGGCGGCAATGGGCAGGCGTATGGACTTTTTATCCATTCCACTCGTTCTTGGCCGCGTCGCGTCGTTCTGCAAGAATTTCTTGATACAAATCTACTAACGCCCGCGTCGTCGCTTGAAGCGATAACGTCTCGCAGGCGAGGCGCATACCATTCGCTGCCAGCGTCGCGCGCTCAAATGGATTTTCAATCAAGCGCGATAATGCCGCAGTCAGCGCGCCGCGTTTGCACGACGTAATCACTCCCGCGTGCGCTTGCGCAACCCACTCACTTACTCCGATTTGGTCGGAAATCACAACGGGCAGCCCCGCTGCCATTGCCTCGACAACGGCGATGCCAAAATTTTCCGAATACGAAGGCAAAACAAAAATCTGCGCCGCACGCAACAACTTTTGTTTCTCCGCATCCTGCACAAATCCCGCCCACCAAATATCGGATTCGAGGTCCAGCGCACGTGTCTGCTGCTTCAGCATTTGCGCATACCTCGCTTCGCCCTCTCCTGCAATCATCAAACCCACATCGAGTCCCTCGCGCTTGAGCTGGGCGAGCGCATCAAGTAACAAGTCCAAACCCTTTTTGGCATCCAGCCGACCCAGAAACAGTAAATTCGTCCTGCCAACCAAGAACGGTGCGCGTTCCGCGAGCCATTCTGTCGAAGCGGGTGCGGCGGCGGCTGTACTCAATTCCACGCCGAGCGGTAACACCACCTTGCGCGTCGTTATACCCAGTTCCGCCGCTTCACTCCGCTCTTGCTCGCTCGTAAATTGAATCACCGCTGCCTGCTCAAGAATCCATCGTTCAATCCACCGGTACGAAATCTGTTTGAGCCGTTGATGATGATGAATCAGCCCATAGCGATTGAGCGTTCCCAATGGGCGAATGATGTACGGCACACCTGCACGCGTAGCAAACCGCGCGGCGGGTAGTGTCGCATACGAAAACAGCGCGTGAATATGCAGCAGGTCATACTCGCGCGTGTGCTGTGCCAGCCAGCGCGTCAGCGGCAGTGAAAATTTATAAAATTGGGTTTGGCGATGAAAAAACCAGTGCGTCACTCCACGGCGCAGAATCGGTTCGCCGAGCGGCACATCCATCCAACCGCGACCGTCGTCATCCGTCGTAACAATCTGCGCCTCGACGCCCGCTTGCTGCAATCCGCGTGTCATCGTTTCGACAGCAACCGATGGACCGCCGTGCACGCGACTGACGGAGGGAATGACATGCAAGACTTTCAAGCGACGAATGGCAAGACAGCATCCTTCAAACGTTGTTGAAAATGCAATGCCGTAAAATGATTCTCATAGCGGCGGCGCGCTTGCATTGACCATTCATCCCATGATGAATCATCTTTTAATAAGCAACACGCTGCATCGGCGAGCGCATTTGCATTACCGGGGTCCGCCGCCAATCCCGCTTCGGGGGGATTGACCACCTCGCGCCCGGCATCAACCGTACTGACCAGACAGGGCCGCCCCGCGCGCATCGCTTCCAAATATACGAGACCAAATCCTTCGCGGCGACTCGGCAGGGCAAAGGCGCGACAGGCTTGCATCAGCTCTTGTTTTTTCAAATCGTCCACGCGCCCCCAAAACCGCACCGCCCCTTGCAAACCCAGTGCCGCGACTTGGGCTTGCAATTCCGCGCGCAAATTTCCATCGCCCGCGATCCACAATTGCGCGTCGGGAATTTGTACGCGCACGCGCGACCACGCCGCAATCATTTCCCGATGCCCTTTGTAATCTTCCGCGCGTTCAAGGCGACTCAACATCAACATACAAGGCGGTGAGGTCGGCGGCGCGATGCAGTCAAGGGGCGTCTCGATACCTAATGGAACAATCCGGGATGAAATGGAGCATGCTCGCGGGACGAATTTTAAAAAGCGTTCGTAGGTGGAGTGGCTGTTGGCGAGCACGAGATTGACACGTTTCAAAACGCGCTGCGTAATTTGATCCTGCACGCGCCATGCTTCAATTCCATGCAAAAAGAGGATAATCTGTGCCTGGGGCGCGCGCAGTAGCGGCACGAGCTTTAAGAGACCGAGATGCCAAACCAAAATGACGCGCGGTTGTTCCGCAAGGCGCAACAGCCGCCAAATCGCACCCAGCTTGCTGCGAGCAGGAAGGCGCGGCGGGTCGTCTGTTCTACGGTCGTGCGAATTTCTCTCATAGCAAAATAACATTGCACGTTTGCCATGTGCTGACAAATGGCGCGCCAGTGCCCCCCACGCCAAGCGCCCACTCGTTTCCACGCCGCCCAACAGTTCAGGCTGGATATTGGGGAAAAGACCCAAAAGTGTTATCGGGATCATTCAGCAAAGGGTCGGCGAGCGGCTCGATTTGCGCCGGTCGCTCCTCTTCAAAGATGCTGACAAAGAACGGCACGAGCACATCATTCACGACCAGCGCGGTGATAATCGCCGCGCCGGCGGTGGCAGCCACATCCACCAGCGACCCTCCCGGCTGATTCAGCGCCAGACCGACGAGAAAAAGCAGAGTGAATTGCCGCACAGGCCCGCTCGCCAGATAGAACGACGCGAAAATATCCAGCAGTGCCAGCGCAATTCCCCAAAGGAGCGCACCGACTACGACGCCGAGCGTTCCAAAGTTGATGTAAAACTCCAGCACCTGACCGACGCCGACACTGGTTGTCCGATCAAACGCGATACCTGTTGCATCGCTAACCAGATTGCCGCTGCCTGCGCGTACAGGTTTGTCACTCCATAAGGCGCGCGGAATCAACGAAATTGCCGCATCAACAATCGTCGCGCCCGCTTTGTAATCGCTCTTGCCATCGTCAAGGCGTTGAATTGCCGCGCCGACGAGCCAGTTTTGATTGAGGCGTTGATCCAAGTAATTCGCATGGCGCGCGTTCGTCGGATCAAACCATTCAAAATGGCTAAAGGTATCTACGACTTGGCCCACGCGCTCTTCTACCGATTCTCCGCCCCAAACAATTTTGCGAATCTCGGTTCGGTCCCGAAAATAGGTGACAAAGGCCGACAGTCCAACAAAAATAAAAATCAGTCCGACTGTCAGCACGAGCCAGCGCGGGCGAAAGAAACTGGCGAGAAATGTTAACCCGGTCAAAAGCGCGACTGTGCCATAGCCAATAAAGCCTTGCGAAAGAATGGTCATTGCGGGTAATAAGCCCAACGTGAAAATCCAAAAGAAAAGTGCGAACCAATTTCGTGACTGCCACGCGTTCCACAACCCCAAGCAGATGCCGACGAGGAGCATTTGATCCAGTCCGGCGACGACGGCGGTAAGGGTCGGCACATTTCGCGCGAGCGGAGTGATCACAAAATAACTGATGAGGCCAAAAAGCAAATAAAAACGATGGAGCCACGGATTGAATTTTGCGCGCGAGTCTGCCACCTCGTCGCGTGCGGATGAATGTCTCGCTTGCCGCACGAGCCCTATCGTTCCCCCCGCGCCGATGCCGAACGCCGCGATCGCAATGGTGCTCTGTTGAAACCCAAGCAGCACCCAATTCCGGTCATACAGGGCGTACTGCGGGTCCAGATAAAGATACGCGCCGGGTAAATGAATGAGACCTAAATTCAAAAAATACGCGAGCACCAGCCCAACTCCCAGCGTCGCTTGACTGCGTTGAATCAGGAGTAGAGACGCGAGAACAACGCCCCAAACGAGCATGCCAAAACCAATTGTGAACTCACCGCCCAACATGGTCCAGTTCCTTCTTACACCTGCGCGTACTCCAATTCATTTCCATCGGTATTATATGCCAAGCCCCCGCGCGGCAAGCCCTCCAGCATCGTCGCAAGCCGATCTTGATAGGTATGCTTGCCGTTGGCGATGAGTTTATGCGCTGTCTGCGCGAGACGAGCGCGTTCGTCGGGATGCGCCAAGAGCCAGCCCGCCTTTTCTATCATCTCTTGATTTGTACGAAAATAGATGACGGCTTTGCCCTCCGCGCCAAATAATTCGCGGTGCTCGGCCGTATCCTCTGTCAACATACAGCCGCGCATTGCGGGAATTTCGTACGAGCGCATCACATGACCATCCCGATTCGCCCGGCGCACAAGGCATAAACAAATTTTGGTCGAACGGACCGCGCGGCGCACCACGTCGGGCGACGCATAGCCGCGATAGGCGCGACGCGTTTCCGAATAACGTCCCCAATAGTCTCCATAGAGCGCCAGCTCAAACCCCGCGCGCACGAGGGCTGCCATCACGGGAATGCGGGCGGCGTCCGCGCCGCCCGCAAAAAAAATATCCGACGCGGGTTCTATGTGCGCGTCGCTCTCCTCTGGAAAATGCAGCTCCGGGTCATAGCCAAACGGCAAATAGCGCACCTCGCGGCAGCCGAGCCCAATCAAATCATCCATGTTCGCGCGCCGCGTCGTCCAAACAATTTGATACTGCGGCAGCGCACGCAAAAACCATGGCGCATACTGGCTACGATTCCATGGGTCATCAGTTAGATAATTAAAGGTCGGCACCTGCGCGCGTTCCAGTGCCTCCAGTGCGTCGGCATTCAGCGGCGCAATCCCGGTTGTGATGACGCATAGCGGTCTCGCATTCTCACACGCCCGCACTACGTTGTGGCTGAATTCGCGCAAACGCGTCGGTCGTCTGCCGCGCAACCACCAATTGAAACGCCGTACAATCATTGGCGCGCGCATTGCCTCCTGCATTTCTAGCAAACGCGGTGCATAGCCCAATCGCGGCAACGCGCGCGCAAACGCGCCGCCAATATTCGTACCGCCGCGATTGCCAACCACAATTACGTTACCGTTTTGCCAGTGCATACAGGCGTGGATACAACGCCTCGAACGCGCGAATTGGCAGAATCAGACCTGCCGCGCTGACCAATCCATACAGGAGGCTCAACCAAGTCCGATTCACCCAATCTACGCGCAGCCCTTGAAATAAATTGCGCGGGCGCATTCCCAACGCGACACCCACCGCATAATTCCACGATTGCACGCGGCGATATTCAAACAACCAGAACGGATACGTGATTGCCAAAATCTGTGCAAAGATGCTTCGGATCACGCGCCCGCGCATGTTCAGTGCAACATACGACTGCACGGCAGCGAATACCACGCGTCCCAAATCATTGAGCGGCAAATGACGTTCTACAATCGGGCAGGGGTCGAGACGGGGGCGGCGCGCATAGCTGTCCACGTTTTCATTCGGCAATCGAACGCCTTGACAAACACTTACTTGATCTAAATTGAAAAGTGTGCCGCCTTGTGCAATGAGGCGACAGGCGATATACATCTGATACATTTCGCTACCGTCGCATTTCGCCGTCGCCGCTTGCTGCGCCAAGCGTGTATCTAGCAGAAGCCCGCTCACAAAGCTGAAATTGCGAAATGCGCGGACTGCCATATCCACCCCACCGCCCATGGCTCCGACGCGTCGAACCCGGCGCATCACACGCCCCGTTTCAAACTCGCGATAGTTGGTGAGCACGACGGCAGGCGTAGAGTACTCGGCACCAATTGCGCGCTGCAATTGCTCCAATGTATCTGGTGCGGCAAGGCAATCGTCGTTTCCCATTAACAGCGCATATTGCCCGCGCGCCAGGCCAATCGCAGAACGCAAATTGGCATCATATCGTACGTTGTGCGCTTGCGCCTCATACACAAACGCCATGCCAGAGCGATTTAAATAATCTAAAATTTCCTGCGCGCGCCCATCGGTGGAACAATCGTCCGAAATGCACACCTCGAAGGCGCGATACGTCTGCTCCTGCAAGCGCGCCAACGCATACAACAAAAAGGACGTGCGATTGTATTGCGGAATGCAGACGGAGAAAAAAGGGCGCGCTGCCGCGCGGTGTTCAACGACCGTCTCGTGTTCAGGCATCAGTCTTGCGGAAAACTTGCCGCCGTACGGAATCGAAAAACAACAGCGCGTACTCTAATCCATATTCCAAGATTCGCGGTACAACCGTAAAGCGTCCTGCTTTGATGTTCTGAACAAGACGCAGTTTGACGCGCCGCCACCCGGCTACACAAAACGCCCACATTTCGCGCCATGTCAATTCGTCTTGATACTGCACAAGATTCGCGCGAGGAGCTCGCGGAGGTCTCGTCCGTTGCTTGATTCCGCGCCGATGCCTGCCCGCGGTACGCCCGCAACTGCGTCAGCGACCGTCCGTAACGAACCATGCGTTCGCGGCGCACGACGCGCAGATACCAATCATAGTCTGCGGCGTGGGGCAAATCGGATCGGAACGGGATATCGGCAAATAAATCGCGGTGCGTAAAGGAACTGCTAATCGTCCACGCTGCCCCTCGCAGCATTCCGTTGTACCACACGGCTTTACCGGGTTCTACCAATTCAATCCGCCCACGCTCATCTCCCGCGCGGCATAGTCTGCCATGCTCGTCAATCATCTCCGACGCCGCCGAAAATGCGCGCACGCCAGGAAAACACTCGGCCAGTCCCAGCATCTCTCGCAAAAAATGCGGCTTGAGCCGATCATCCTGCATCAAAATAACAATCCACTCATTCGGAATTTGCTGGATGACTTGAAGCAGCGTGGGATACAGTCCGAGATTGCGTGGATGCGCCTCCTTGTGAAAGCGCGGGTCCGAGCAGCGTTCGATCCATTCCCGCGAGCCATCTGTACTAGAGTCGTCCACGAGGTACAGCTGCCAATGAGCGCAGCTCTGCGCCAAAAGGCGGTCAAACGCCTCACCGAGAAATGGAATTCCGTTATAAACGGGGAGAATAATCCCTACATCTGGATTCATTTTAATGCGTGCCTGACAGCGACGTTCCAGCGGTACATTGTGCCACGAATGTCGCAATCCCTTGATGTAGCGATTCCTTGAAAAGCGTCATCCCAATCGCTCCAATACGGGCGCAAATTGTGTTTCGTAATTCCACACTTGACGGATTTGGCGCTGCCCCGCGTCTCCCATCGTTCGGCGCGCGGCGGGATGTTCGAGAAACCATTGCAACGCGGCAGTGACACTGTTCACATCGTCCGGGTTGCAGGCACGCGCAAAACCCGGTTCGACAAACAGCTTGTGCCAATCGGGTAAATCCGAGACAAGCAGGGGCAGACCGCACGCTAAATAATCGAACGGCTTGTTCGACGCGCCGCTCATTGTTTGTTCATCCCAATTATTATTTTGACACGGCATCAATACTAGACCGACATCGGATTGCTGCGCCCATTTCAACAGTGCCGCACGCGGCAGGGGTGGATGAAACTCGACCCGCTCATTGAGCTGCAAGCGCGCCGCCTGTTCGCGCAACGTTTGCATGTAATTCGGATGTCCCACCGTCTCGTACCCGATGACGCGCAATTTGACGCACGCAGGCAAGCGGGCGAGCGCATTCAGCACCGTCTCTAATTTGCGCGCAGGCACAATCGAGCCAAAAAACAAGACCCACAGCGCATCATCATGCGTGACGTGATGGAAAGCAGGAACCTGTTCCCGCATGGGACAATTCCATACGCATAGCACGCGAGAAACACCCAGCTCCCGCGCAAAGCGTTCGGCGCGTCGTTCGTTCGGCACAATACACAAAAACGCGCGCCGCGCCACGCGTGCACGCGTTTTCATGCACCACTGCTGCAAACGACGCGTGGCCTGTGGCGTATCGTGTTCATGGTAAATTACGCGCACAGCGGAGAGATAACTTAGCCCGAACGCGGCGGGAGTGGCATACAAATCCGACGCATAAATTACATTCGGTTGCCAGCGCAACGCCCACCACCATATCCATATGGTATAGTACAAAAAATAAAAAATACGCCGCCAACCCAGCGCCACGAACGGCAGCAATTTCACCGTCACGCGCGCGTGCATCGGAAATTGCAAGCCGCGCGTGGTTGGGTCTTGAATCCCCAAAACCAATACATCCCACCCCGCTTGCGCGAACAATTGCGCGCTGTGCTGCAACGGCGGATAGATGCCGGGATTGCTGTATTGAACGTACAGAAGACGGCGTCTCATACGTCACAGGGCGAGCGGTAAAGCGGTTTTCATCACGAGGCGTTCATACAATCCTTGCATCTCTTGGGCGACCTCATCCATCGAATGCGGCGGGCGCACTCCCACGCGCAGGCGTTCCACCCGCGCGCGGTCTTGTGCCAGACGCTGCAATGCATCGCGCCATGCCGCAATATCGGTGGCAGATACCAGCAGCCCGTCCAGACCGTCGTGCACCTTTTCTGCGATGCCGCCCAAATTCGAGCCAAGCACCGGAATTCCGGCGGCGAATGCTTCCAACACGACCAACGGGCCCGTCTCCATCCACTGCGACGGCGCAGCGAGCATATCGTACTGCCGCAAGAGCGGCACGACCTGCTCATGTGCGACAGGTGGCAGCAAGCGAATCCGCGCATCGTGAACGATTCGTTCCCGCAGCTGGCGCGCAAAGGGCGTCTCCCTTTCACTTTGAACAATGCCGTACACATCAAGCGTGATGGGCAAATCGGGTAACTGCTGCATCGCCCGCACCAGCATGTGAATCCCTTTGATCGGTTCAAGCCGTCCCAACGCGACGAGGCGCAGCGCGTTGGATGCTTGAGGAACCCTAGCAATCGTGTTCTGTGCGTCCACATTCAAGCCGTGTGGAATCACTGACACTTGGCTCGTAGGCACCGCATTTCGTACAAGCAGTTGACGCGTCCACTCGCTTAAGGCAATCACATGATCAACATTTGCCAGCAACGCATGCAAGGCAGTGTGCTGCCGCGCGACCAAATCCCGCATTCGCAGTGCTGTCCAGAGACCGCCGTTATGCTGTGCCGCGAGGTTGCGTAATGGGCGCGGCGCAAATCCCAAAATATCTACCACCTCACGCGGAATGCCTAACGATTGCAAGCGACAGCGTGTACAGCGGTCAATTTCCAATTCCCCATCACACCCTTCGCGTCCCCACAACATCAAAGTCCCGCGTACACAGCTGACCGTCGGCGTATGATAGGTAAAAACAACTGGAATCCCGCGCGCATGTGCTGCCTCTACCCAAGTCGCCGAAACGACACGCGTAACCGCATGAAGATGCACCACATCGGGCGGGTGCGCGTCGAGCAGCGCGCAAAATTCAGCAAGCGCCGATGCATCCGAGCCGCCGTACAGCTCATTCAAATCGGAAACTTGCGCGGCAACCCCAATCCGATGCACAGGCATGCCACGATACCGATAGGTCTCGCTTTGCGTGCCCGGTGCGACGATACGGTTTGAAATTCCGCGCGCGTTCAGCGCCAAGGCGAGCTGCTCGACATAGATTTCCGTCCCGCCAACAGAGTCGGGATAAAACGTATAGGGGGCGTGCAAAACGGTCAACATCAATGGCAGGTCAATTCATCGCGCGCAGATGTTCGGGTGATGGCTCTCCCACCAGCTTGCGTACAGCGCGCTTGAGACTCCGATATTCGCGCGCCAACGCTTCGGCACGCGGGTATCCCACCACCCGCGTCAAGAACGCCAGTCCACGCGGGTGCGCGGGGACATAATGCGGCTCTAGCTGCAACACGGCGCGATATGCCTCCCAAAACGTTGCGCGGTCTACTTCATAACTCATGCGCGCCACATTGCCGTACACCGCCACAAGCGCGGCATGGCGTTCCACTGTAATCCCGCCGTGCGTCACCCACCAGGCCTGCACTTGTACTGCATTCGTCAGCATATCGCGGACAAAGGCAACGCGATTGCCAGAGATCTGCGCGGCATGTCTTCGATAGCGGCTGACTTCACCGGGCAAATAGGTGAAACGCGCCCCGTTCAGCGCGCAGTCCAAAACAAACCGAGCATCTTGAAGAATCGGCAGCGTTTCATTAAACCCGCCCACTGCCTCGACCATGCGGCGTCGGAAAAGATACGCGCTGTTTGGCGCCCAAAAATCCATAAACAATTCCAGCTCCGGCGCGCCGCGCATTTGCTGCGTGCAAAGCGTAGACGGCTGAAACATGCCTTCGTCCGTTTCAACCAGATACCGCCAATCGCTATACACAATATCTGCGCCCGTACTTATTAGGTGCGCGCACTGCCTTGCAATTTTGCCTTCGAGCAGCAGGTCGTCCGCATCGAGGAATTGAATGTACTCGCCGCGCGCCGCGCGCAGACCGCAATCGCGTGCGCGGCTTGCTCCACGATGTTCAGTTCGCGATAACTCGACTTGGGGAAATTCGCGCGCCGCAATCTCCGCGCTGCCATCTGTCGAACCATCGTCAATGAGGATGACCTGAAGGTTCACTCCCGTTTGGCGCAGCGCGCTATCGAGTGTTTCGCGGAGCCATGCTGCCGCGTTGTAGCAAGGAATAACGACAGAAACCAACGGAGGATTGATCAAGGGGCACGCCGCCAACGTTGATAGGCGGAAGGCGAAAGGACGAGGCGCACTAACAAACGCTGCGCCGTTGGCTCGACGAGGACAATCGGCGGGAAACGGCCGAGTGCCTCAAACAATGCGGTCCATCCCGCCCGCACATCTGCCTGCATTGCCCGCGCCAAACCATAGCGACAGGCTGCGCGCGCCTGAATCCGCCGCATTCCCAACCAGATGCGCGCGCGTTCACCATAGCCGACGCGATTCCAATAGCGGCGCGTCACTCGTTCCACTTCGCGCAGTCCGGGCTTGCCCACCTGTTCCCCTTTCGCGGCGGGATGAATTCGAATGCGGCTCAAGACTTGTGGAATATGATGCAAAGGGTACAGGCGACGCAGCCGCAGCCACAAATCCAAGTCCATCCCATAATGCAGCGCGTTGTCCAGACCGCCGATATGCTCCCACGCCGCGCGCGAAATAAAGACGCTCGGCTGCGGCAAGTACTTGTCCTCGTAATAATGCAGAAGGTCGGCAAAGGTGTATTCCGTCGCCTGCACTTGGAACAATTCGTGTGTGTCGGTTTCATCCACGAAGACACTGTCGCCCGTCAAAAAATCACATTCGGGATGGGCAGCAAAATAGTCCGCGACAGTTTGCAAGGCGCTCGGCATGAGCACATCATCCGAATTGAGCCAGCCAAAAATATCGCCCGTCGCACGCGCAAACGCCCGATTCAGCGCATCCGATTGCCCTGCATCGCGCGCGCTCGTCCAATATGCCAGCTGCGATTCGTACTTGTGGATAATCTCAAGACTATTATCGGTACTACCGCCATCCATAATCATATATTCGAGATTCGGATACGCTTGGGCGAGCACCGATTGAATCGTCGTCTCCAAGAATGCACCTTGATTGCGGGATGGCGTCACCAAGGTAATACGCGGCAGCGCGTTTCTATTGCGAATGGAGGGCTTTTCAGTCGTTGGAAAATAAATTGGATGGCGATAGGAAAAGGTCAAGTCACGGGAGGGTTCCCACGCTTGATGGAGCAGCGCGCGCAGCGATGCCTGCCGATATGTCCAGATGATTTGACGCTTCATCGCTTCCGTCACATGCGGCATATATTGTTCAACCGATTGGACGAGCCGCTTGATTTCCGTACTGGCCAATTCGGGCAACCGATTCGTCTTGCTGGCAGGATGCGTGCGAAATGTACCAAGTTCGCGCGTGGTGTGCACGACTTTTGCGCCTGAATAAATTTGGATGAACCAACTCACGTCGAGGCAGAAATGATAGCTTTCGTCAAACTCAAGTTCATGCACGCGGAGCCGATTCCAAAATATAGATTCTTGGGGCAGATCATACCGCGCATTCAATTCAAAAATGAACGGATAGACGTACGGATGCAAATGCACATTCCGGAATCGCCCCGGCACATTGGAGTGCGGCGTTCGTCCTGCGCGCTGTCCCACCAAAATATCAAATCCCGTATCTCGATCGAGCTGTCCAACGTACAACAGCGTGCCGGGCAAGTATGTATCATCACTATTGAGATAGGCGGCGACTTGCCCCGTCGCCCGTGCGAGACCTTTATTAATGGCGTGTGCCTGTCCGCGGTCCGGTTCGCTTACCCAACCCGTTAACCACGGCGCGTATTTCTCAAGGATCGCAACGCTGCCGTCGGTACTGCCTCCGTCAATCACAAAATATTCCAGATTCGGATAGCCTTGCAGCAATACAGAACGAATCGTCTCTTCCAAAAAATCGCCTTGCTGAAAGGATGGAGTCACAATGCTGATGCGCGGCAAGTCGTGCGCCTCCGGCAGCATCGGAAATGATAAGGGCAGCTCCCAAGGAAATCCGCGTTTACCCGGAGGGGGCGGCGGAAAATCGTTCAGGTCGTGCCGCAGCATTCGTTATTCCAGCGTGTAATCAAACGCGACAATTCCGCGAATGGCAGCGCGGTAGGGAACCATCTCATGGTCGGGTTTGGCAACAATGTCTAATGTCACGAGATCAGCGACGAGGCGGTGTACGTCATCACTGCGAATAGACAAACCAATTCGATATTCCCCCTCGACTAACGGCATTGCACGCAGCTGGGCGCGTATCTTGAGAGTATCCTTGCCATTCATTTTGTACGGCGCATGTGGCTGTCTCAAGTCCAGTACACCCACGCGCCGATTCAACCCATCGTGAATTACAACGGCGAGGTCGTCAATCCGTAGTGGCATCGTCGAATCGAGCTCCATATCAAACTCCGCAGGGCTGCCGCTCGGCACCGGATCAGGCGAAAATCCGAAACGCAAGAGCCGCGTTCGGTCGCTCAACGGAATGGGATGGTCGAGCTGGGAACGCGCGAAAAATTTCGATTCGGCGAGATAGGCGTTGATTTCATCCGCGACCGGACCCAAGCCCTGCACCTGTCCATTGCTCAAACGCAGCGCGCGATTGCAAAGCACCTGAATCGAAGTGAGGTCATGGCTCACAAACAGGACGGTGCGCCCGTCGCGCGCCACATCCCCCATTTTGCCCAAACATTTTTTTTGAAACGCCGTATCGCCGACCGCTAGCACTTCGTCCACAAGCAAAATTTCCGGTTCCAAATGCGCCGCGACCGCGAACGCCAGCCGCACCGTCATCCCGCTCGAAAAGCGCTTGACCGGCGTATCAATAAATTTTTCCACCTCCGCAAACGCGACGATTTCATCGAATTTGCGCGCGATTTCGGCGCGGCGCATTCCGAGAATCGCGCCGTTCAAATAAATGTTTTCTCGTCCAGTGAGTTCGGGATGAAAGCCTGTGCCCACTTCGAGCAGGGAGCCGACACGCCCAAACAGCTCAACGCGTCCCTCCGTCGGCTTGGTGATGCGCGAAAGAATTTTTAGCAACGTGCTTTTGCCCGCGCCGTTGCGCCCAATGATGCCCACCGCTTCGCCGCGTGGAATCTCAAAGTTGACCTCACGCAGCGCCCAGATGTGTGCGGGGTCAGCGCCGTTCCCATTTTTGCTTGTGCCAATCCCATGCAACCACCGTGCGCCGCGTTGAAATGGACGCGCAAACGCGGCGGAAATTTGTTCGCTCAATAACCGATGCGGTTCCACCCGCGCGCCAATCCGGTACCGCTTACCCAGATTCTGTACCCGAATTGCGCTCGTCATCTACGCCACATCCGCGAAGGTTTCTTCCATTCGATGGAAATAGAGCAAGCCCGTCACAAAGGTGACCATCACAATAACGACCGAGAGGAGAACCAGAATGTCCGGCTGCCAGCTGGTGCCGAGCAGCGCCCACCGAAAGCCCTCAATCACACCGACCAGCGGGTTCAACCCATAAAGCCAGCGCCACTGTGTGGGAATCAGCGTGCTGGAATACGCCACTGGCGAAGCATAAAGCCACACTTGAATCAGAAAGGGAATGATATAGCTCACATCGCGGTAGCGCACATTCAGCGCCGAGAGCCATAACCCCACGCCGAGCGCCGCCACAAACGCGAGCAACAACAAAAATGGCAGTGCCGCGAGTCGCCACGTCGGTTCGATGCCATAGTACAACATCATCCCCAGTAAAATGACGAACGAAACTCCAAAATCAATCACCGAGCTCACCATCGCCGAGACGGGAATGATAACGCGCGGAAAATAGACCTTTGTGAGCAGATGGGCATTTCCAACAAGGCTCGATGTCGCGCGCGTCAACGCACCGGCAAATAAATTCCAGGGGAGCAGCGCCGTATAAGTAAAGATGGGATACGGAATTCCGTCGGAAGGCAGTTTGGCGAGCTGTCCAAAGACAATACTAAAAATTACCATCGCCGTCAGCGGCTGCACAATCGCCCAAGTTGCCCCCAAAACAGTCTGGCGATAGCGGACTTTGACATCGCGCCACGCCATGAAAAGCAATAGCTCGCGGTATTCCCAGATTTCGCGCAGCGGCAAATTCCACAGTGGCGTTTCGGGGACGAGAATGAGATGCGGCGGTGGGGTAAGTGTTACTTGCGATGGAACTTCGCGCGGGGCTTGCGATACAAGGTCCATTTTAGACTTGATTTTCTCCCATCCAGGCTTGCAACACCAACAACGACCAGGCACGTGACCAGTGCATCTCTTTACGATCGTACGCTGACATGACACGCGCCACGCCATGCGGCTTAAGCCAGCCGCCCGCGTCGGGCGCGAATTTCTCAAAATACATTTTCAAATCGCCGCGCAGCCAATATTCAAACGGAAACGTAAACCCTTGTTTTGCGCTTCGCTCGCGCACAATGGATGGCAACAAGTCGCCCAGCGCCTTGTGCAGTAATACCTTGGACGAATGCTCCCCATTCCCATTGCCATTTTCTTTCGCACTCGCAGGTAGTGTCAAGACGTATTCCACGAATCGCGGGTCAAGCAGGGGTACGCGCACTTCGAGCGAGTGCGCCATGCTCATCGCATCGGTGTCACGTAATAATTGATTCAAGGTATAGGTTGATAATTCGGCGCGGCTCGTCCACGCAAACGAATCGGTGTACGGTGCCGCGCGCGTCTCCACATATTCCGTCAAATCATCCGCGCTTTCCCATACTTGATTTGAAACGAGCGCCCGCACTTCCGAAGGAGAGAACAAACCCCGATACGCGAGATACGCTGCTGTTGGTGAAGCGCGCTGCTGCAACGCATCCTGCACTTTGCGATAGCGCGCGGCGTGGGGCGCGAGGGACAAGACAGTGCGCGCGAATAGAACGCCCGCTGGCATTTGCTGCACGCGGTGCATCTGCTGCAAAAGACGCGGCGCGGCGTAAAACGTCGGATAGCCGCCAAACAACTCATCCCCACCTAGACCCGATAGCGCGACAGTGAGACCGGCCTGCCGCGCCGTCTGGGAAACGAAATAGCTATTCACCCCATCTATCGTCGGCTGGTCCATCGCCCACACAATGCGCGGCATCTCCTGCAAGGCATCTTGCTCCGTCACAACCCGCTCAAAATGGTCTGCGCCAACCTTCTCCGCGACGGCGCGCGCATAATTCGCTTCGCTGTATTCCGCCTGCTCAAAAATCATCGAGCAGGTACGCAGCGCGCCGTTCGTCGCTTGCCGCATCAGCACCGCGACCGCGCTGGAATCGAGACCCCCGCTTAAAAACACACCAAGCGGCACATCGCTCACCAATTGCGCGCGCACCGCATCGAGCAGCGCGGCGCGAGTTTGTTCTACCACATCCGCCGGGGCGACGCGTTCCATCGTCGGCAACGACCAATAGCGCGTTGTGCGCGTTTCCATGCTTGCGAGGTCGCAGGTCAATAGACAGCCCGGTTCCAGCGCGTGGATATTATGATAAATCGTGCGCGGCGTCGGAATCGAACCCAGTCGGAGATATGCGACAACCGAGCGCGGTTCGATTGCGCGCGACACCAAACCCGATGTGTGCATTGCCTTGAGCTCCGATGCAAATAGTAATCCCGCCTCCGTTTCGGCGTAATACAGCGGCTTGACGCCCAAGGGGTCCCGCGCCAGGAGTACGCAGCCGCGCGCATCGTAAATTGCCAGCGCGAACATACCGCGCAAACGTCGAATACTATTTTCGCCCCACGCCTCGTATCCGCGCAAAATCACTTCGGTATCGCTGGTCGAACGAAAGGTATATCCCGCACGTTCCAGCTCCGTACGGAGTTCATCCGCATTGTAAATTTCACCGTTGTAGGTGAGAGCAACATTTCTATCTGCCGATACCATTGGCAGTTGACCGAGCGGCGAGAGGTCGCGGATGGCAAGCCGCCGATTCACAAGCACTACATGGTCTTGCCGCGCCGCGAACATTCCCGCGTCATCGGGTCCGCGATGCGCCATGCTGTCGCTCATGCGTTGCGCGCATTCGCGCGCATCGTCCAGCTCAAATAATGGGTTAACTACAATTCCGCCAATCCCGCACATAATTGAAAAATCAAGGCGCGCTCCGCCGGTTTGTCAGGCGCGCGACTGACCCGTAGAGTACGCAGATTCGATGGATATGCAACTGGGCACGTCGTGGCAAGCAAAAAAAATCTGCCTGACGACGGAATTGATCATTCAGGCAGATGTGGGACGGACGCGACGATGTTAAGTTAGCGCGTAGGTTCGCGTTCGGTTGGAATTTCGGTCTTGCCTTTGCCGTTCGCCGCACCGTTCAACGATTCCGGGCGGCTCTTTTTCGGCGCGCCTTTTTTCGAGGAATAGTAATAATAGTTGTTGTAATACCCGCCGTGTCGTTTCGCCATGCGGTTCAGCACTACGCCGAGCAGTTGGACGTGACTCCGCTGCAAGGTTTCCGTCACGCGCTGCGCGGCTTGGCTGCGCGTCCGCCCGCTGTCAATCACGAGAATGGCCCCCGAACAACGCGACGCGAGAATATTGGCGTCGGCGACGACGAGCAGTGGCGGCGAATCAATCACTACCATATCGGACTGTGCGCGCAATTCGAGCAAAATTTCATTCATCAATACCGAATCCAACAATTCGGCAGGATTTACGGGCGGCTCTCCGGCAGGCAGGACACGTAGCCCGCGCACTTCGGTCGGTTGAAGAACAACGTCGAGCGAGCTGGGTTCTTCCGTAAAGAGCGACGACAACCCACGCTCATTGGAAATCCCAAAGAGTTGATGCACGCCGGGGCGGCGCAAATCCGCATCCACAAGGACGACGCGTTTGCCCGATTGCGCCAGCGCAATCGCCAAATTCGCGGCGGTCGTTGTTTTGCCTTCGCTCGGATTCGCGCTCGTCACCAATAACGCGCCGCCGGGATTTTCAATTCCCGAATAGCGCAAGTTGGTACGCAAGATGCGGAAATCTTCTGCCGCCGGGGAACGTGGGTGGCGCAACGTGATGAGACTGTCGCCCGCTTTGCGAATTGCAGCGATGCGCGCGACGCTCGCCAGTGTCGTCAGCTTCAACACGCGCTGTACATCGTCGGGATTCTTGATGGTATCATCCAGATATTCGAGCAGCAGGACAACGCCGACGGATAATAAAAGTCCTGTGGCAGCGGCGACAAGAACATTTTGTGGAACGTTCGGGCTGACCGGCGACGAGGGTAATCCGGCGGGCGCGATGATTGTGAGGTATCGGCCGCTCGATGAGTTCAGCAGCGAACCCATTTCCAAATACGTGTGCTGCCAGCCTTCGATTTTGGTTTGAAGCGCGCCAATGCGATCATTGAGGTCAGAGAGTTTTTGTTGGTCCGTTTCTAGCGCGGCTTGTCCGTTCAACTCGGTCAGCGTTTTTTGTGCATTGACAATCTGTTCCTGCATCAGCGCTTGCTGCGCCGTAATAAACGAACGCTGCGTATCGGCGGCTTGCTGCTGTTGGCTCAATGGGCTTTGTAAAATGACCTGATGCGCGATTTCATTCGCAATCGCTTGGGCTTGCTGCGGTGTGCGCGCAGTGGCGGAGACGCGAATCGTTTGCGCGCCCGCCGGTGCCGTCGCCGTCACATTAAAGTACAACGACTGCCACGGTCCATCCCAGTTGATTGCTTTCGCCGTCGCTTCGAGCACAGACGGTTGACTGACCAGCAGGGCATACGCCTGGGCGAGGTTTGTGGAAACGTAAATATCGTTGACGGTGGGATTGAGCGCTTGCTGGTCTTGCCCGACGAGCAGTATCGCTTCAGTGCGATAGGTGGGGGGAATGGTTTGGCTATAAAAATAGCTACCCGCCGCGGCAAGCCCCGTAATCAACAGGATGAGCCAGCCCCATTTCCGAAGGAGCGCGACGTAACGCCTGATTTCCAAAATGACACCTGTATTGCCAAAGACTCTGGGGCGGGGGTCCCGAGGAGTTCTTATTCTACAACAGCTTGGCTGGAATCCAAAGGAATCTTATTTCCTATTTTCCCAGCAGCCGCTTGGCGTGTGCCACCACGTTATCCGGGGTGAAGCCAAACTTTTCAAACAAGACCTGATACGGCGCAGATGCGCCAAAGCGGTGCATCGCAATCACATCACCCGCTTCGCCCACATAGCGCTCCCAGCCTTGCGCGACGCCTGCTTCCACCGCCAACCGCGCTTTGATGTGCGGCGGCAAAACGCTGTCGCGGTATTCTTTCGGCTGCGCCTCGAACAAGTCCCAGCTGGGCATCGAAACAACGCGCGCCTGAATATTCTCTTCTGCGAGTTTCTTTTGCGCTTCCGCAATCAATGGAACTTCCGAACCACTGGCAATCAAAATAATATCGGGCTTGCCGTTCGGCGCATCGGATAAGATGTATGCGCCGCGCCGCAGTCCTTCAGCGGACGCATACTGGCTGCGGTCAAGCACCGGCACATTTTGCCGCGTGAACACAAGCGCAGTGGGCTTGGACGATTCAACCGCGACGCGCCATGCTTCCGCCGTTTCATTCGCGTCGCCGGGCCGAATCAGCGAAAGCTGTGGAATCGCGCGCAGTGCCGCGAGATGTTCAACGGGTTGATGCGTCGGACCATCTTCACCCAATGCAATACTGTCATGCGTAAAGACAAAGATGACATGCTGCTCCGATAACGCGGCAAGGCGAATCGCCGGGCGCATGTAATCGGAAAAGGTGAAAAACGTCGCGGTGAAGGGGATAATGCCGCCATGCAGCGCCATCCCGTTCGCCGCCGCGCCCATTGCGTGTTCGCGCACGCCATAGTGAATGTTGCGCCCCGCATAGCTCCATCCACCGCCGACGGAACCTTGCATATCGCCGTGCGCGGCTTGCGGCGGCTCGAAATCGCCCATCCCTTTCAGCGCCGTCATCGTTGACGGGTCGAGGTCTGCCGAACCGCCAATAATGTTTGGAACATGCTTGGCAATCGCATTCAACACTTGACCACCCGCGACGCGCGTGGAAACCCCTTTCGCATCCGCCTTGAACGATGGAATATCCGCATCCCACTTCTCTGGCAATTCGCCACGCATGACCATCGTAAATTCGCGCGCGAGCTCTGGAAACGCCGCCTCGTACGCGTCCAATTTCGCATTCCATTCCGCTTCTTCTTTCGCACCCTTGTCCAAGGCTTCGCGGAAATGTTCCAATGCTTCGCCGGGGATGTAAAATGTCGGTTCTTCGGGAAAGCCGAGCGCCTTTTTGGTGAGTTTCACTTCCTCCACGCCAAGCGGCGAACCATGCGCTTCAAAGGTATCGTGCTTGTTTGGCGAACCGTAGCCGATGTGCGTGCGAACGATGATGAGTGAAGGACGCGTTGTTTCGGCGCGCGCATTTTCGAGTGCCGCTTGAATCGCCGCGAGGTCGTTACCATCGTCTACGCGCTGCACCTGCCAATCGTACGCTTGAAAACGCTCATCCACATCTTCCGTAAATGTCAAATTCGTCGCGCCCGCGAGCGAAATTTTGTTATCGTCGTAGAGATAAATCAATTTGCCGAGCTTCAAATGTCCCGCCAGCGAAGCCGCTTCCGACGAAACACCTTCCATCAAATCGCCATCAGTGACAAGCGCATACGTAAAATGATTGACAATTTCGTGGCCGGGGCGATTGTAGCGCGCCGCGAGATACGCTTCCGCTATCGCAAATCCAACCCCATTCCCGAATCCTTGTCCGAGTGGGCCTGTAGTTGCTTCGACACCGGGCGCAAGTCCATGTTCAGGATGCCCCGGCGTCATGCTGCCCCACTGCCGAAAATTTTTGATTTCATCGAGCGGCAGCGCATAACCTGTCAGATGCAGCAAACTATAGAGTAACATTGAGCCATGACCGCCAGAAAGAATGAAACGGTCGCGGTCAAACCATTTCGGGTTCGCAGGATTGTGTTTCAAAAAGCGCGTCCACAACACATACGCCATCGGCGCAGCGCCCAGCGGCAGCCCCGGATGCCCACTATTCGCTTTTTGCACCGCATCAATCGAAAGCGCGCGAATCGTATTAATACTCAATTGGTCTAGATCAGCTGTCGTCATCATAATTTTTCCTCGTCACAATTTAATTTCATCAAAACATTTCCATTATACAGCTTCAAGCCACTCCCGAAATTCGGGCGAATCCATCTTTTGCGTCGCACGGCCCCAGCGGTCTATCGCCCAACCCCAAAAGTCATACTCGATGGTCGAAATCTTTGCCTGAATCGCCGCCCACAGCGTCCAACCCACATCGGACATGATCATGTTCAATTTCATCCGCGCGAGTTTGTCGTCGCCTGTTGCCTCGCCAAAATACGCGGCGCACAGTTCGCGTTGTCGCGCATCGTCAAATTGCTGTTCCTGGGCGGTATTGCCCAATTCAAATGTTGGGTCGTTGTTGCCGCTATATTCAAAATCAATCAGCCACAATTTCTTTCCATCATCAATGTAATTTTCGGCGAGCAAATCATTGTGACAGGGAACCGTCGGCAGTGGATGACGCGCAAACGCCCTTTCGATTTCCCGCACGCGCGGCAGATAGGTTGGGTAGCCGTCAGGAATCGTTACTGCCTGCTGTTCGGCGATTTGTAAATAATACTCGGTAAGTCGAAACATATTGAAATCGTGCAGAAAACGCGGACCGGCGTGCAGCTGCTTGAGCGATTGCGCCATGCGCGTTGGCATTCCCGGCTCGGACAATTTGGAAATGCTCATCGTCTCGCCGTAAATAAATTCCAATACCATAACGTTCACGTCGTCCAGATAATACGCAATGCGCGGCGCAATTCCCGCTTCGCTCGCCGCCCGCGCATTGTAATATTCATTCGCACGGTCCACCGCAAGCAGTTCCGTCTTCGCCCCCGGAATCCGCACCACGTACGGCACACCCTCCACCTCCACGCGATAATTCGTATTCGTCAGACCACCACTCAACGGCGTGACCGTAACAGATTTATTGCGCCAGTCAGGGATGCAGGTAATGATTTGGTCAATGGTGGTCATAGCTTGGCGGAATAACCTGATATTTCAGAACATCGAGTGCTTCTTCATTCAGTCTTGTAGCGCGCTGATTAATAATCTCAATGTCTCGTTCGTCGCGGGTATTGTAGGTAACTCGAACGATCGAGCGGAGCGGTTGCGCCCCACCGCGTTTCGATAACCCGTTCCATCGCGGCATCATCAAGTGTACTCAAGAATACTTTTGTTCGCGCATGTGTTTCTGTCAATACGCGTTCTATCGCACCGAGCGTTGCATATTCCTTCGTTGAAAATTCAGGTGGCACCTCACTCCATTCGCGCGTAATGCCATAGCGCACTTCAATTTCTTCTTCATGCGCGATGTGGAGCAGTAATTGACCCACCGAATGCCTGTTCGGGAATGGACAGTACCCCAACTCCCTATCGGAGAATTTCCGCGCGGTAGTGAGCAATTCCCCACGCACGCTGCGCGAGTGTTCAAGCAGTTCGTTTGGCTTCACCTTGTCATCCCCAACCGGTCTCTGCCGATATTTGCTCCTCGCTACAAAATCCACTAGTAAATTATTTGTCGGGTCAATGCCAGCGGGAACAACGCGTTGAGTTCAGCGAGAACGCGATAAGCATGAAATGATAGCTGTCATTTCGAACGCAGTGAGAAATCTCTCTGGGCGTAAATGGGATTTCTCCGTTCGAAATGCCAAATACTCCTTCGCACAGATTCGCGGTTCCTGAAATTAAGCGCGAATTCGTTCCCCTTTCGCATCATACAACACATCCGCATCCACACGCGCTGGAAAACGTTCGCCAAAGAGCTCGATTTCGAGCGGTGTGCCCTGCTTGGCGAGCTCAATTGGCAAATAGACAAATCCAATGCTCTTGCCGACGGTGTAGCCGTATCCACCGCTCCGCAAACGCCCCATCAATTCTCCATTGTAATAGACGGCTTCGCCGCCGTACAGCCCCATATTCGGTTCCAGCGTAATCGTCGCCAGCTTGCGCGTGATGCCTTGCTCTTTCACCGCGAGCAGCGCATTGCGTCCGATAAAATCAATCGGCGTTCCATTGTCGTCTTCTTTATTAAATTTGACGCAAAAGCCCAGCCCCGCTTCGTACGGATTTTCATTCGGCGTAATATCAGTGCTCCAATAGCGATAGCCCTTTTCCAAACGCAGCGAATCGAGCGCCTTGTACCCCGCAGGGTGAATATCGAACTCCTTTCCCCCGTCCATCAATGCATCCCATATTCTTGCTGCGTCATCGGGACGCATATAAAACTCCCACCCCAATTCACCAACATATGTCACACGCTGCGCCCATACCTTGCAATCACGAATCTGTAATTGCTTGCCCGTCATGTACGGAAAATTCGCGTTCGATACATCGTCGTCCGTTACGCGCTGCAACACATCCCGCGCAAACGGTCCCCACATGCCAATGACGGCGAGTTCTTCCGTCACATCGCGGATTTCAACCAAACCTGACAGGTCAGCGCCGGTCTTCGGCGCAAAAGACCCTGTCAGGTTTAATCCGATCCACCCCAAATCGCTGGCAACGAAATTGCTGCCGCAGATAATGCGAAAATGGTCCTCACCTAGCCGCGCAATAGTCAAATCGCTTTCGATGCCGCCGCGTGGATTGAGGAACTGGGTGTAAATCAAACTGCCGATGGATTTGTCTATATCGTTATCCGCAAGATGCTGTAACAAAGTGAGCGCACCCGTCCCGCGCACGTCAAGCTTGCCGAACGAAGTCATATCCCACAATGCCACGCGTTCCCGCGCGGCGCGATGTTCGTCCCCCGTTTGTTCAAAAAATGGCAGCGCAAACCAGCCCGTCGCGCGTTGGTCGGCACCCGCGCGCCGTCCCTTTTGACCCAAATCAAAATAATTGACGCGCTCCCAACCATTCTTTTCGCCAAACACGCCGCCGAGTTCGAATAACTTGGCATCGAGCGGGCTTGTTCTTTTTTCGCGGGCGCGTTCAGTTTCATCATGTGGAAAACGCAGCCAGTAATAATACTTGTACGATTCTTTGGCGCGCTCCGAAGCATACACACGGTCTTGATAAATCGGACCAAAGCGCCGCACGTTCAATTCGGTCATATCGTACGGTGGTTCGCCCTGAATAATCCACTGCGCGAGAATATCACCAATCGCAGCGCCCGCGCCGAACCCCGTATGCGAGAGACCGCAGGCCGCCCAAAACCCGGGAACGCCCGGCACAGGTCCGAGCAAGGGACGACTGTCGGGAGTGATAGATTCGGGACCATGAACCAAGTGTTGCGCCTCCGCGTGTTCCAGCATTGGCACGCGGCGAATCGCGCCGCCCATAATCGGCGCGAACAATTCCCAATCGGGCGGCAGCAATTTTTGCGTAAAATCCCACGGCACGCCATCCAGCGCCCACTCACGCGGCTCCAACTCAAACCCGCCAATTACCAGCCCGCCGACTTCTTCGCGCATGTACACCAAATTTTCGGGGTCGCGCAAACACGGCGTATTTTTGGGAAACGTAAAATCAGGAATGCGCGCAAGCAGATGTTGATGCCCCAGTGGAGTGAGCGGCAGAGTGACGCCGACCATCGCGCCCACCTGTCGCCCCCACATGCCCGCCGCGTTAATAACACATTCCGTTTCAATCGAACCGTGCGTGGTGTCCACGCCGCACACTTGTCCGCGTTCATCGCGTCGAAGGTCGGTGACACGTACATTGGTCAAAATCGTCCCGCCGTTTTGTCTCGCGCGCCGAGCAATCTCCATCGTCGCGCCACTAGGATCAATCCAGCCATCCGTCGGCAAATAAATCGCGCCATATAAATCCTTGTCACTCATCCACGGCGCAATCTCGAGCGATTCTTCGGGCGAAATGATTTCGACATTCAGACCAATCGCTTTCGCCATGCCGACCTGTCGCTGCAAAAATTTGAATTGGTCGGGACTGGATGCCACGCGCAGGCTGCCGACCTCATGCCAGTTGTGCGGTGTATCAGGGTCATTCTCTAGCGCGCGGTAAAAATCAATACTGTACTTTCGCATTCGCATCAGCGTCGGCGAGGTATGAAAATGCGTGACCATGCCCGCCGCGTGCCAGGTCGAGCCGCTGGTCAGTTCGCCTTTCTCTAACAAAACAACATCGCGTTCGCCCAATTGTGTTAGGTGATACGCGATGCTACACCCCGCAATTCCACCGCCAATGATGATGATGCGCGCGTGATTTGGAAACTCGGACAATTCAATCCCCTAATTCATGTGACCCCTTGTTCCCCCTCTCCGCTGTGGACAGGGGTGATGTGCCAAGACGCGGATGTGCCTAGCACAAAGCCTCGTCTTGGCACATCAAAGGGGAGAGGTTCTTACTCCGGTGGTATCTCTTTGAACGCGTACTCGACATTGATGCCGCGCGCTTTTTGCCGCTGCTTGAAATACAGATACAGCGCCGCCGACAAAACAATAATCGCAAACGCAATAATCTGCGCCCAGAGATGATTCGGGAAATCTTCAAAGTTCCAGACGCCCAGCACACCCAACTCGGGCGAAAACAAGAATGCGGCGACCATGATAATACCCAACACCGCACCGATGCCGCCCAATACGGTCACGAGTGGATAGCCGCCGATTTTGTAATGCGCGCCCGGCGAGGCTTCGTACACCTCTTTGGCGCGATAGGGCAGCAGCGCGCCCGCGAGACACGTCACGACGAACACATAGCCACAGCCAAACGTCACGCCGAGCGTAAGACTCGTCCACGTGAACGGCTGCGTGACCAGGTTATAGCCGAGAATAATTGGAAGGCTGGCGACGAAATAGGCAATGTGCGCGTTGACTGGCGTGTGCAGGCGGTCATTGACGCGGCTCAACCATTCGGGCAGCAGACGGTCGAGTGACATGGCGACCAAGACACGCGTCATTCCGATGTAACAGTTGCACACGATTTGAAACCCGTTCAGGATATAGCCGATGCCAATAATCAAAACGACGAGCGGACTCGCCGCGAGCGCGACCGCAATAATCGGAGGCCAGAGGTTAAAGCCGTTGATGTTCGCCTCGGCGATGAGCGACCAGTAGCCTGCGCCCGCCACGGTCAGAAATTCTGGCGGCGCAACGCGCTGAATGCCCACCGCGAGCAATGCGAGCAATAGTCCCGTCGCAATGAGCGAGCCGACCATGATGAACGTTTGCGAACGAATCGAGCGCGCATCTTTGATTTCGCCATTTTGCTGCGCGGAATACGTCGCCCATTGCAGTGAAGTCCACGCAATCGGCGCGACGAGCAGCGTAGCGAGCAGACTGAACGGCGGTAGTAGATCAATGCCCGCGCCTTGCACCGCGCTCACCGCCGTTTCATAAAAATTCGGTGCGCCGCCCGACGCGACGGCGAATGCGTTGAGACGGGAGACAAATTCGCTAGGCGGTGTCGTAAAGAGGATGATAAAGACGACAAAGAACGCGAGCAGCGTGCCAATCCACATGACATGCTGAAACCGCACATAATTTTTAAATCCACTGACGAGCAGCACCAGCGATAGCAGCGCATTGAGGATGCTCACGATGATAATTCCCGTCGGCGTCGTGAAAAAGACACCCAACGACGAGAGCGCGGGATTGCCCATCGTCGCGCCGAGACCGAGAAACAGCGGCGCGAATCCGAGATAGGAGACGAGCCAGCCCGACAGCGCGACCCACTGCAAAATCCAAATCACAAATCCAGAAAATACGACGGTAAAAGCGATTCCTCCGCCGAACACGCGCGATTGAAACACATAGTCACCGCCTGAACGCGGCAGCGCGGTGGACAGCCAGACATACGAAAACGCGATGGGAATTTCAATAAGCGTGGCGAGCAAAATGCCCCAGACCAGATTACCGCCGGGGAGCGCGCCGGGTGCCCACAAATAGGTCCATGGGAAAATGAGACCCATAGTGAGGATGTTGTAGACGAACGCGGAATAGGGTGACATCACCCTGACAAGCCCCGAAGATTGACGTGTAAATACTTCGGGTCGAGCTGGAATCGTCGTAGCAGCCATAGGGTTCTCCTTTGAAATGACGGACGACGGATGACGGACGAATTCCTCCACGAAAACGATTCTTTGTAATTATTGCGTGATATTCACCTCCTTGCAGAAACGGGCAATGAACGATGGAGACTCAAACTTTCGTCCACCGTCGTCCCGACGCATCATCACGCAACATGCCTCTCCTGCGCGGTATGCGTGATGATGCGTCGCCGTCGTCCGTCGTGACTATCCCGATGTCATTTGATACGATTCAACTTTGCCGTTCGCCACATTCACAATGACGCCACGCAAAATGCCTTCACCGTACTCGCTGCCGGGATTGATACAAAGTGTTCGCCCAATACGAATTGCGCCCGGTGATTCGTGAATGTGACCGTGCAAGCTCAACAGCGGCTGATATTTTTCAATCGCGTCCCGCACCGACACGCTGCCCGCGCCATACAAGACAATTTGTCCGCCGCGAACAATTTGCGATGGCGGGTCGGTATGCCAATCGAGCATCGGACACGTGTCGAGCGTCGAGTCCACTGGCGGGTCGTGAAAATTAAAAATGCAGCGGCTCATATCGCCGACCTGTGCGACCATCGCTTCAATCATCGTTCCCAAATCATTGTCTGACACTTCGCGCGGCGTTTTCCACGGCGTCGGCGTCGAAAACCCCTGACTGATCATCGTATGCACATCATCAATTTGCACGACCTTGTCTTCGCAGCCGATGATGTTTTTCGCGCCCGCCTCGTTCAATACCGCCAACACATCGGGATAATCGTCGTTACCGCCCGTTACAAAACATCGAATGCCCGTATCTTGCAAACGCGATTCTGCCAACTCAATCCACTGTTCCAATCGTTCGCGCGCCAACGCATGGAACAACTTTTCCACCGCCAAGCGGTCTTCAGCCAGCGTGCGAAATTCCTCCTCATCCATGATCTTGAAATAAAATCCGAGCAGCCCAAGCTTGTCTTGCAATCGTCTTAATTCTTCTTCCGTTTCCACCCGTTCCGTGCGCCCGCCGAACGTCGCGCGATATTTGCCATTCCCCTCGCGGATGATTGGCACGGCGAGCTTGCCCAACACATCGCCGCCCATCACCAGCACATTCACATCATAGAACTTGCCCGCGTTTATAAACTTGCGAAACGTCCGCTGGGACGCATGTAGGTCTGTCGCGTAAAAAAGGCGCGTGTGTTTGGAGAAAGCCTTTTTCTTGAAAAGGAAAGACATACGTTTTACTGCCTACCGAATTTCTACAATCGCTTCTCCAGCTTCAAGTATTGACAACGCTTGTGGCAATGTTTTAGCAAGAATTTCCGTAAACGTGCATCCGATGTATTTCCACAGGTTAACCAAATGATTTGCGGCGGCGCACCACGCGTATTCACTAAATGCACAAAATCGCTATCTTTTGTCATTACAATCGCGCCTGCATCTCGCGCTGCCATCAATATCTGATTGTCCGTTGCATCACGCAGTCCTAATTCACGAACTGCAACCGCTTCAACATTAAAGGTCTTGGCAATCCAATTCGCAATGGCAGGCGAAAGTTGCGCGTTCACCCAAATTATCATGCGGCGGTCAAGATAGGATGATCAATTTGCTTAGCGGCGTACTTGAGGGCCGCTTGTACATCCGCCATTTCCAAGTCAGGCAATTCTTTCAAGACTTGTTTCGGAGTCAGCCCTGACGCCAGTAAATCCAGCACGTCAACTACACGAATCCGCATCCCACGAATACAGGGATGTCCACCGCATTGCTCTGGGTTCACGGTGATGCGAGTTAGCAACTCTTGATCCTGTACGTGTACTTGCACATGAGGTTTGCGATGTCGGTGCGCGTGTCTATCAATTTTTTGAGGATGATGTGAACTGTATGTCGCTTTATGCTCTTTCACCCGCTTACCTTTTTCCATTAGCCTTCTGCCTTATCCATTGTCCATTATTCATTGTTCCTTCTTCTTAATTCGATTATAGAAAATATCGCAATGTGTTGCAAGGGGTTGCGCGTTTTGCTATAATCCGCTGACGGTATGCCCTCTGACCTCGCTGCCATCCTCGCTCGAATTCCCGCTTGGCGTGACCGCGCCGATATACAAACGACCTTTCTTTCGGGTGGTATTACCAACCAAAATTACCGTGTGGATGTAGGGCAGGAATCGTTCGTCTTGCGTATCAGTGGGTCAAAAACGGAACTGCTCGGTATTGACCGCACCAGTGAATATGCGGCGAATCACGCGGCGGCAGAAATCGGCATCGCGCCGGAAGTTGTTTATTTTATCGAACCCGAAGGCTACCTTGTCACGCGCTTTCTGCAAGCCCGACCAATTCCCCCTGAAGAAATGCACCAACCCCAAACAATTTGTGAAATCGCGGCTACATTGAAACGCGTCCACGCGCTCCCGCCAATTCCCGGCACATTCTCACCATTCCAAGTCGTGCGCGAATATGACCGCCTCGCGCGTGAAAATAACGTTATGACCTATCCCGAAAATTACGCGTGGCTGCGCGAGCGAATGGACGAAATCGAGACAGCTATCGGCAAAGTTGCAGACGCGCCGGTTCCCTGTCACAACGATCTACTGAATGGAAATTTTTTGCGCGACGAGCAGGGGATTCGTATTCTGGATTGGGAGTATGCGGGGATGGGTGACCGATTTTTCGACTTATCCAATTTCTCCGCGCATCACGAGTTAGAAGATGAAGAAATTAGACAATTGCTCATGGCGTATTTTGGACAAGCAACGCCGCGCGATTTTGCACACCTCAAGCTCCTGCAAGCCATGTCCGATTTCCGCGAAGCCATGTGGGGTATTTTGCAGCAAGGCATTTCCGAACTCGATTTCGATTTTCGCGGCTACGCTGACCAATTTTTTAACAAGCTCACGACGCGGCTGAACGACCCGCGTTATTCTGAATGGCTCGCGGGATCACAATAATCCAACTGTAGCCAGACTCGTGCCTCGTTTCCAAATGATTCGCGTCAATTCGCGGCGACGTGTTTCGTCGCAATTCGCGGTTACCTAATCTTGAGTTTCGAATCGAAAATCGGAAATCTTAAATCCAAAATCTCCAATGCCTTCTCTCCCTTCTCACGCCCGCGTCGTCATTATCGGCGGCGGCGTCGGCGGATGCAGCATTGCGTACCATCTCACACTGATGGGCTGGCGCGATGTCGTCGTCCTCGAACGCAGCGAGCTCACCAGTGGTTCTACATTTCATTCCGCAGGCTTGGTCGGACAATTGCGTACGTCCAGCAATTTGACCAAGATGATTCGTTACAGCACTGACTTGTACCGCCGCTTGAAAGAGGAAACGGGCGTGGACCCGGGCTGGCGCGAAGTGGGAAGCTTGCGTCTGGCTTCATCCCCTGCGCGTCTGGAAGAATTGAAACATCTCGTCGCCGTCTCGCGCTCCTTTGGCTTGCCGCTCGAACTCATCCGCGCGCACGAAGCGCAAAAATTATTTCCCTTGATGACGACGGATGGTGTTCAGGGCGCGATCTATCTCCCCACCGATGGCTACATTGACCCAACAGGATTGACGATGGCGTTCGTTGCGGGTGCGAAAGCGCGCGGCGCGCAATTTTGTACACATACTCGCGTGCAGAGCATCGCCTTGAAAAATTCGCGCGTGCATTCCGTCGTCACCGACCAAGGCAGCGTTGAAACCGAAATCGTCGTCAACGCGGCGGGGCAGTGGGCGGGCGAAATCGGCGGAATGTTGCGAACCGAAAACGGCGAGCGCGTCAATTTGAATTTTCCCATCATTTCCATGGCGCATTTATATCTCATCACCAAACCAATGGGCATTACGCAAACGCTGCCGACGATGCGCGATCCCGATTTGCTGGTCTATTTCCGCGAAGAAGTTGGCGGACTCATTATGGGCGGCTATGAGCGACATCCCGCCGCGTGGGCGCTTGATGGCATTCCGCAAGATTTCAATAGCAAACTATTGCCGCCCGATTGGGAACGCTTTGCGCCCTTGATGGAAAATGCAATTCAACGCGTGCCGGAACTTGAAAACGCGCAAGTGAATTTATTGCTCAACGGTCCCGAAGGCTTCACGCCCGACGCCGAATACTTGCTCGGTCCGACACCTGTACCCGGTTTTTGGATTGCGGCCGCGTTTTGCGCGCATGGACTCGCGGGCGCAGGCGGCATCGGCAAAGCGATGGCGGAATGGATTATTCAAGGGCATCCCGAATGGGATTTATGGCGGCTCGACGTGCGACGCTTTGGTACAAATTATGCCAGCCAAAACTATGTTCTCGCGCGCACGCTCGAAACCTACGGCAAGTATTATGACATTCATTACCCCAACGAAGAACGCCAATCCGCACGTCCCCTCCGTCTCTCCCCTGCCTATGCGCGTTTGCAACAACTCGGCGCATCCTTCGGCGAAAAGACTGGCTGGGAAAGACCAAATTGGTTTGAAAGACCGACGGACGACGGAGGACGGACGACGGTAGAAGGGCGAGTTTCGTCCGTCGTCGGTCGGGAGCTTGCCCTGAGCGCAGTCGAAGGGTCCTCCGTCGCGTATTTTCCGCGTGGCTGGGCGCGTCATCATTGGTCAGCGATGATAGGCGTAGAACACATTGGAACGCGGGAACGCGCAGGCTTGTTTGATGAAACGTCATTCAGCAAAATTCACGTGTCAGGCCCCGGCGCGCTAAAACTCTTGCAGTATTTATGCGACAACGATATTGATAAACCCGTTGGCAGCGTGATTTATACGCAGATGTTGAATCCGCGCGGCGGCATCGAATGTGATTTCACGGTCACGCGCCTCGCGCCCGAAAAATTTCAAATCGTTACTGGCACCGCGTTCGGCGCGCACGATTTGTCATATATCCAATTGCATCTCGCCGATGTTAATTCCAATCAAGGCGATGTAATGTTGGAAGATGTTACCTCGCAGTTCGCGTGTTTTGGTTTGTGGGGCCCATATGCGCGCGAAATTTTGTCGCGCGTCGTTTCTACTAATGCTATCGCGTCGCTTTCCAATCAAGCCTTTCCCTACATGACCGCGCAGCGTCTTGCTGTCGGCAATGTGCCAACTCTTGCTCTCCGCGTCACGTATGTTGGCGAGCTCGGTTGGGAATTCTATTGTCCAATGGAGTATGGACAAAAATTGTGGGATACGGTGTGGGAAGCTGGACAAGAATTCGGGATAGTTGCGTGCGGCTATCGCGCGATTGAAACGCTCCGCCTCGAAAAAGGCTATCGCTATTGGAGCGCCGACATTGGGCCGGATTACACGCCGTATGAAGCAGGACTTGGCTTTGCCGTAAAAATAAACAAAGGTGAATTTATCGGACGCGACGCACTCTTGAAACAAAAAGAACAGGGCATTCGCCGCAAGTTGTGCTGCCTCACGCTCGCTGACCCCACCGCGATTGCCATTGGCAACGAGCCGGTGCGATACGATGACCGCGTGGTAGGTTGGATCACATCAGGCGGCTATGGCTTTTCCGTCCAAAAGAGCATCGCCTATACCTACCTCCCCATCGAATTAGCAAACGTGGGAACGCCGCTCGATGTTGAACTGATTGGCGAACGAATTCCTGCCATCGTCGCTTCTGAACCTTTGTGGGACCCGAAGGGGGAACGTGTCAAAATGTAGCGGAAGTGACGCATCACCACGCAGAGCGCGTAGGATAAGCATCGTGCGTTCGCAGGTCGTCGCACTTTCTGCTCAATGTACGTGGAGTGCGACGACGTGCGAGTGATGATGCGTCAGGAGTTTCCCTGCCCATCCGAGGGCAGGGTCACCCCGCCCCTACCCGTTCCAACGCCAGCGAAATCGCAACCGTCGCCCACAAAAAAATCTCCGCTTTGAATCCCCAAAAAATCGTATCAAAGATACCATGCGCGATGATAATGGTAAATGCTGCCAACAATCCGATAGCGAGCGCGCGCGCTGAAATTGTCGGGTTTGCGCGATAGACCCTCCACGCGGCGCGAATTCCAATAAACAAGAATCCCAGAAACGCCAGCAAGCCAATCCAGCCCGTATCCAGCGCGATTTCTAAAAATAAATTATGCGCGTGCGAACCGCGCAACTCATAGTCGTTCGGCGCAACGCCAAGGCGCGGCTTACCAAATACCGAAAAGCCATTCACGCCAATTCCTAGCGGCGAGGAGATTGACAGGCGCATTGCCTCGCTCCAAATTTGCGTGCGGTCACCAAGCGTAACGACCTCGCTCTTTTCTCTCTCGACCGCCTGAACCGGAACTGGCTCGCCAAAGGTTACGTTGAGCCACAAGCCCGCCAGCAACACGAGCGGCACGAATGGTAACACCCAACGGCGATACAACGTCACATAGACGACAATGGCCATTAAAACCGCAAGCCACGCGCCGCGCGACTGTAACAAGAGCAACATGATGGTTACAGGAGCTAACGCGAACGCGCCCACGATGCGCCAAGGGCGAACCCGCGCGGCAATCAACGCCAATGCTAACGGAATGCTCGCTTCCAACGCGCCCGCGATGTTGTTTACATTCGACGGGCGCGCCAGCAGCGGTACAAAGCGCGAGGTTAGTTGGCTGATATTAAAATTCTGCGCTTCCGACCAGGCGGCGGCGAACGGCGCGCCAAAGGCAAACATCGCGCCGACCAACACTGTAATTCCCGTCGCGGCAAAAATTCGCGGCAAGGAATCCGCGCGGTCAATAATGGTGATAAAGATCGTAAATCCCGCGAGCGCGTGACTTGCCACCATCCACGCGGTGTTCGGCACAGGTGAGAGCAACAAGCCAAGCGCGAACAGCGCAAAAAATATCAACAACCATACACTCGCGCTCGTCGTCGGAATCGGACTCCCGCGCGCCGCCCAACGGAGCATACACAATAACACCACGCCAATCATTCCTAACGGCGTTAATGAATTTGGAAAAATCAAAAGCGCGACGATCAAAAACACGAACGGCAGCGCAATAGAATACAACTGCGCGGCAATCGCCCGCCGTGTCTGCGGTGTAGCAGTGATTGGGCTCATGCGCGGTGTTTCCAAGAGGCGTTCTTGCGTCATGGTTCGACAGAATACACCAAAATACCTATGTATTCATGCAGCGCCAGATTGATGGCTTCCCAATTATGCGGGGTTGGCAATAAATCACTCCACTCGATGCCATCATAGGTGTAATAATCCACCGGATACGGAATCGCGCTCAAGCCCGCGCGTTGAAATACCAGCATCGCACGCGGCATGTGATATGCCGATGTGACTAGCACGAACGGCGCATCTTGCACAAATGCTTTTACATTTTGCGGATGCTCGAAGGTGCTGTTCGATTTGGCTTCACTCATTACGTGCAGAGTGGGCGTGAGGGTTGTAGCGAGGTCTTGCATTATTGTCGCCGTTTTGATGGCTTCATTCGATTGCCCCGCGGACCCCGAAAAAATCAATTCGCAATCGGGCGCAAGGCGTTGACAAATTTCTTCCCACGCGAGAAAACGAAACGTGGAGGCGTGCGGCAGTTGAGCAGAAGCTAGATCGCCGGAAGCTGTATAACCGCCTCCCGTTAAAACGACAACGCGTTTCACCCCATCGTTTTGCAGTCCTGCCAGCGTGGGCTGTGCATACATGCTTTCTAGCGGTTGCAAAACGAATCGCGCAAACGGACTCGTTCCCGAAATCCAAAACGCGGCAAGAAAAACAATCCCAATAATTGTACGCCGTTGATTGCCCCGCGCCAAAAGCAATACAAGAATTGCCGTCGCCGCCCACAGCCAGACCGCGCTGTTCAATACGACACTGTTGATGAGTTCAGACAACATGGCGTGGAATGTTGCCGAACAGTATATGCGAATTTCGGGATTTTTCCGTACAAATAAAATGAGCGAACTCTACTTCCAATAGAGCTCGCTCGGTTAAAATCCAAGACTCATTCTGATATGTATTAAAGTTCAAAGTTAATTTTACGGGCCCGTCCGCCAGCCGAGAAGATGCCCGGTTCTCTGTGCAATGATATATCTTACACTTCCATGAGTTCTACCATCACTCCCCAATCCAGTCATTTGCACTTGACCTTTGATTGTTATAACCCATACAGGACCAACCTCGGCTCCAGGACCATACTTGTGTCCATCAAAGCCTCGATCTGGAAATGACTGAATCTGAATCCACCCTGCCTGGCTATTTAGATCCTTCGCAGACCAAGGAGAATTCCAAATGGCGAACTGCTTATCATAGTTGAGCGCAATATTGATAGCCTCTTGTTTATCAACAGCACGGTCTAAATAGGGACTATGGAATTCTTTAATGGGCGGTGGCGGACCGACTGTAGGGGGCGGGGCGGGAGTAGGTGATAGGGGACCTGCTTTAGCAATGCTCTTCCAATCTGTTGTCAGAACCTGCGAAAGAAATACAATTAGCAAGACAAAGATTATGGAAACAGAAACAAGCAGTTTCATAATTGCTTTGGTAAAGATTGAAAAACCCTTCGAGTCTTAGACCCGAAGGGTTCGGTATCACGCTAACGGCAGGGTAAGAATAAACGCGCTTCCTTCGCCCTCCGCACTTTTTACCTGAACACACCCTCCCAGTTTTTCCACAATCGCTCGCACCAGTTTGAGTCCAATGCCCAGACCATTGTAACGGCGCGCTCGCGTCAAATCCACCTGAAAGAATGGTTCAAAAATTCGCGCCTGCTGTTCAACGGGAATCCCAATCCCTTGGTCGGCAACTGTGATACGGCAGAATTCGCCCTCACATTCCGAGCGAATCGTAATCGTGCTATTCGGGTTTGAGAATTTGCAGGCGTTCTCGACGAGGTGGTTCAGCGCACGCAAGAGCATGGCGCGGTCTGCGAGTACCGGTGCATAACACGACAGTTCGATTTCAAGCGTCAGGTTTTTTTCGAGCAACTCGGCGCGGCGGACATCTTCCACTTGCTCAATGATTCTCGAAATATCGAGCGGCTCTGGCGCAAGACGCCACATGCCAGTTTCCAACTGGTCGAGCAACATGAGATCATCGAGGCGCGATTTCAGAGTGAGCGCCTGCTGCACGACGAGATTTAATTCGTCGCGGTCAACGCCCGTCACACGTTCTTGCCAGAGACGCAAATAGGCGAGAATGAACGTGAGCGGGCTGCCGAGCTCATGCCCCAAGAGCATGAGCAGCTTTTGATTCACTTCGCGCGCACGCGCGGTCTCATCCGAAGGGAGTAATGGGTCAGCGACGCGGATCGGAGCGGAATAGACGAGGGCAGACACAGAATCGTTACAATTGTCGTTCGGCGGTTGCGCTACCGCGCCGACCAGCGCGGCAATTGCGGCAAGGCATCCGGGTCCTCTCCATCCTTGAAAAAGCGTTGATGGAGTTCTCCGGCAAATTGTTCCAAGGAATCGGCGCGAATTGCCATGATGCTTTCAATTTCATCTCCCGTAAGCGGGAAGGTTTGTAAAATACGCCGACGGGAACCGTTCAGCAGGGCTTTGCGAAAGCCGGTGTCCGTCAGCGCAGTACCGATCAGCACTTGGAGAGATGGAGCTGCTTGCACG
>Ga0070741_10002634_pt1 | contig 47362 bp, 35 predicted proteins | sample Coa_R1_4_FD_66440 | JGI IMG/M metagenome (GOLD analysis project Ga0070741, IMG submission 66440) | Surface soil microbial communities from Centralia Pennsylvania, which are recovering from an underground coalmine fire - Coalmine... | ecosystem: Environmental > Terrestrial > Soil > Unclassified ... | reverse complement strand
CACCCGGCCGTCGATGCCGACCTCGCCGATCTCGTTCATGACGATCGCGACGGGCTTGCCGTGGAGCCCGTGCGCGAGCACGTGGCGGAGGAGCGTCGTCTTCCCGCTCCCGAGGAAGCCGGTCAGGATGTCGACCGCGACGGTCCGCACCCGAGCCTCAGACGAGCGCGCCGCCGGCGAGGCCCTCGGGAACGGGCTGCCCGAGCAGACGGAGCAGGGTCGGCGCGACGTCGTAGATCGACACGTCCTCGAGACGGCCGCGCATCGGCGCGTCGGCGCCGGCGGTCGAGAGGATGAAGATGCCGTGCCAGTCGTGGTTCGCCTCGTCCGGCCCGGTGTCGTTCTCGAAGGTGTGGATCCCGCCCGTGCCGACGGCTCCGACGGACCGCCAGTCGAGGTCGCCGAAGTAGACGATCAGGTCCGGAGCGACGCCGTTCACCGCCCGGTAGACGTCTTCCGGACGGTAGGCCCTGGAGCCGATGTTCCGCCCGTCCGGGTCGCAGATGCTCTCGATGCCCGCGATCAGGTCCGTCCGCACCTTCTCGTAGTCCTTCGGATCGACCGTCCCGGACGGCTCACGGCCCCGGACGTTCATGAAGAGGCGCCCGTAGTACCCGCCGTCGCCCCACGCCATCGTCCGTGACCAGTCGATCGGGACCCTCCCGATCGGGGTCGGACGCGCGGGCGCGGTCGCGAGCGTCAGGTAGCCCTCGCGCATCAGCCACTCGTTGAAGCAGATGCCGCCGTCCATCTTCTTGGCGCCGTGGTCCGACACGACCAGCACGAGCGTGTCCGACGGACAGAGCGCGAGCAGCTCCGCGAGCTCGGCATCGACGTGCTTGTAGTAGTCGAGGATCGCCGACTCGAACCGGTTCCCGCGCTCGTACTTGTGGTGCGCGGGGTCCATGTAGCTCCAGAAGCCGTGGTGGATGCGGTCGACGCCCATCTCGACGAGCATGCAGAAGTCCCACGGCCGGGTGCGGACCATGTGCTTCGCGAGCGCGAGGTGCTTGTCGGTCTTCTCGTAGACGCGCCGGAGGAGGCCGTCCTTGTCCGGCGTCCGGAAGTTCTCGACGTCGAGCACGTAGCCGTCGGTCACCCGCTCGACCTCCGCCTTCAAGCCCGCCGGGTGGGTGTACTGGCTCTGCGTCGAGGGGGTGAGGAAACAGGTGACCATCTCGCCGTTCAGCGGCGTCGGCGGGTACGTCTGCGGCACGCCGAGGACGATCGAGCGGAGCCCCGCCTGCGAGAGCCAGTCCCACAGGCGCGGCACCTTGACGAGCGCGGAGTTCGCGAAGGCGTAGCCGTCGTAGGAGTGGTCCTTCCGGTTCCGGAAGCCGTAGAACCCGAGCTCCCCCGGGTCGCGGCTCGACATCATCGCGGTCCACGCGGGGACCGTGATCGGCGGGTTCGTGCTGAGCATGCGGGCCCACGCGCCCCGCGCGACGAGCCCGGCGAGCGTCGGCAGCTCGCCGCGCCAGCGGTCGAATACGAGGGCGGGGGCGGCGGAATCGAGCCCGACGACCAGCAGCTTCGAGAAGCCCATGCGACGTCCGTGTCGGTCCCGGTCTACCGAAGATGCCACGGGGTCGCAAACCACGGGGCGGGCATCGCTACTCCGTCGCCGCGCGCCCGAACCCGAGCGCGCCGCGCGCGAGCGCGCCGATCTCCGCGGGGCCGACGAGCACCGTCTCGCCGATCGTCCGTCCGGACTCGCGCCGGAACACGGCGAGCAGGATGAGCGCGGCGATGCTGTACGAGACGCCGCTCGCCACGGCCGCGCCGGCGGCCTCGAAGCGGGGAATGAGGAGACAGTTGAACGCGACGTTCAACCCGAGCGCCGTCGCGGCGGCGACGATGTTGACCGCCTGGCGGTTCCGGCTCGTGAAGTTGCGCGTGAGGATCAGGTAGAGCGACATCATGACGACGCCGGGCAGGATGAGCTGCATCGGGAGGATCGACCCCTCGAAGCGGCTCCCGTAGAGGGTCCGGATCAGGAGCCCGCCGAAGCAGAGGTAGCCGACGCCCGCCGCCGTCGTGATGAAGAGCGTCAACCGGCAGACGCGCGACGTCATCGCGTGCGCCTCGCGCTCGGGCAGCCCGGCGAGCTTCGGGTAGAGCACGTTGCCGACCGAGTCCGGGATCTTCAAGAGGAAGTTCGTGAGGTTGACGGCGACCGCGTAGAGACCGACCGCTTCCGCACCGACGAAGAAGTTCATCAGGTACTGATCGGAGCTCCGATGGAGCGAGGCGGCGATCGTCTGCACGCCCGACTTGCCGCCGAAGCGGAGCATCTCCCACCCCAGCTCGGTGTGCCACCGGAGCCGGATCGGCGCCCGGCGATGGATCCGCAGCACGAGCCAGCCGTTCACGACGAGCATGACCCCCGTCTGCACGAGCACGGCGCCGAGGAGACCCGTGCGGAGCCAGAGGAGCGCCACGGCGAGCCCCACCAGGCTCAGCACGCTCGGCGCCACCTGCTGGAAGTTGTACTCCCGCCAGCGCTCCTGCGCCTGGAGGATGCCGAGGAAGAACGCCTGCATGAGGACGACCGGGAAGAGGACGAGCACCGGGAGGAACGTCGTCTCCGGCGCGCCGCGCAGCACCGTCGTGAGAATCCACCGGCGGCCGAGCCAGCACGCGAGCGCGAGCGTCCCCCCGAGCGCGAGGGCGAGCCAGAGCGAGTTCGACGCGACGTCCGACGCCGAGGCCCCCCGCCGGCGGATGCAGTAGACGGTCGCCTGCGGGATACCGAGCTTCACGAACGTCGTGACGAGCATCGGGAATCCCATGAGGAGCGCCAGGTACCCGCGCCCCTTCGGTCCGAGCGTCCGTGCCGTGATGACCGAGGTCCCGATCCCGACGACGGCCATGAGGATCTGCGCGGCGTACACGCCGAGAGCGCTCCGCGCGAGCCGCGCGCCCGCCTGCCGCTCAGCCATGGCGTCCGTCCGTTCCGGACGCGAACGCGGTCGGCGGCCGGAGCGCGTACAGCGCGAAGCCGCCGCGCCGGAGGACGAGCTCCCCGTCCTGCGCGACGAACGCGCGCCAGAGCCGGCTCACCGTCGCCTCGAACGGGTCGCTCATCGCTTCGAGCGCCGCGACGTCGACGGCGACGTGCGTGATGCCGAGGCGGCGTGCAACGTCCGCCAGATCCTCGGGCCCACGCAGCTGCCGGTAGTCGATCATCCCCTGCTCGAGGTAGCTCGCGAGGACGAACGGCCGCTCGATGTAGTACGGATGCGGCACCTTCTCGAGCACGAGCACGCGGCCCGACGGCGGCACGGCCGCGTTCGCGCCCTCCCAGAACGCGAAGCGCGTCGAATGCCGGCGGAGGAAGTCCTCGCCGTGCAGCCGTCCCATCGCGACGCGGAGCTGATCGGGCCAGAGCGGCCGGAGGAGACGGCTCGTGAGCGCGAGGTTCCCGGCGACGGTGAGGGCGACGAGGGCGACGAAGAGGCGCGGTCCGAGGAGCGCACGCGCCGCCGGGACGGCGGCGGCGAGCACGAGCACCACCCCCGGGACGACGTAGCGCGGGTGCGCCCATGCGGCGCCCGCGATGACCCCGGCGTAGACGACGCCGAGCGCCGCCGTCACCAGGACCCCGCTCCGCCGCCGGCGGACGAGCACGAGCGCGGGCGCGAAAGCGAGCACGAACGGTCCCACGTCGAGCGCCTGCCGTGCCGCGTTCTCGAAGGAGTCGGGATGCATCGTGAGGTCCCACGGAAAGCGCGCGAGCCGCAGGCCCGCGTAGGGGGCGTCGTCGCGGCGCTCCGCGTACGTCGACTGATACTGCTCGTAGTAGTCGGCGAGGTACGCGCTCGCGGCGCGGCTCCAGTTCCGGCCGCCGAAGACCGCGTAGCCGAAGGGATAGAGCGGATTCCCGGTGTCGCGGACGTTGCGCAGATAGCACGGCGCGGCGCACACGAGCGCGAGGAGCCCGAAGCCGAGGGCGCGGCCGGCGACGCGGCGCAACGGGACGGCGCGCCGGAGGAGCACGACGAGCACGGCCGTGCCGACGAGGGCCGGGACGAGGAGCCCCATCACCTTGCTCCCGCCGGCCAGCCCCGCCACGATCGCGGTACGCCGGAGGTCGCCCCGGCGCTCGCTCGCGATCCAGTCGAGCAGCGCGTCGGCCGCCAGCGTCGCGTAGAGGACGACGCCCAGGTCCGCCCCCGCCCGCGTCATGAGCGAGAACGTGATCGGCAGGGTGAAGAAGATCGTCGCCGCCACGGCCCCGGCGCCGCGCGCGAGATGCCGTCCGACGAGCCGTCCGACGGCCAGCGCCGCCGCGACGCCGATCGCGCCGTTCAGCAGGCGCGCGAGCACGTCGCCACGGAGCGCGAAGGCGATCGCGAAGAGGAAGTTCTGGAGGAACTGCATCTGCCCCCAGAAGCTCCACGGCGTGTCGACGAGCCCGCCGTGTGCGGCGTAGAGCCGCGGGTAGACGAGGTGGTACTTCGTCTGGTCGCCGCCGACCGGCGGCGCGAGCATCGCGACGACCTCCACGGCCGCGACCGCGCCGCACACGGCGACGAAGGGCCAGGCGCGCAGCGCCGCGCGTGGGTCGAGGCGGCGGACGCCGCGCACGAGCGGCGCGCTGCCCGCCGCGAGCGCGAGGCCGCCGGCGAGGGCGATCCACGGCGGACGCAGGGCCTGCGCTTCGGCGAGCCCGAGCCCGAGGACGCCGGCGAACCCGAGGCCGACCGCGAGCCCGGGGAGCACCGGATCGCCGTCCTGCGGGAGCGCGTCGAGCCCGCGGAGGACGGCGAGCCCGCCGGCGGCCGAGGCGGCGAGCACGAGGACGAGGAGCCCGACGTCGATCATCGGAGCCCCAGATATCCGAGCCAGTAGACGAGGTAGATGCCCGCCGCCCAGGCGCCGAGCAGGAGCCGGAGCGCCGGGGCGAGGCGCCCCGCACGATCGGGAGCCGCGAGCGCCGACGTGCCCCCGTCGACGGTCGGATCAATAGATGTAGGGAAGGACACGTTTCGTTCGGGCTGCATAGCGGGCGTATTCCGGGAACGTGCGGGCGAGCGCGTCGTCCTCGTGCGTCATGCGGAGGACGAGAACGCCCACGTCGAGAACGGCGAGGACGAGGACCCACCGCGCGCCGAGCACGAGCGGCGCACCGAGCGCGACGAGCGCCTGGCTGAGATACATGGGGTGACGGAGCACCCCGTAGAGGCCGGCGGTCACGAGCGGCGCGCCCGGCCGCGGCTCGGTGAACGGCGAGAGCGCCTCACCGAGCGCCCGCCCGGCCGCGCGATAGAGGGCGACGCCAATCGCGAAGAGACAGGCGCCGAGGGCGCGCGCCGAAACGGCGCCGCCGAGGAGCGCCCGCTCGAGCGGGGTGCCGAGCAGCACGAGTGCCAGGAGCGCATGGTGCCCCGTCGTGAGCCACAGCGGCTCCTCGGGCGCCGGGTGCGCCGGCTCGGGCAGCGGGGCGTCGCTCGACCGCACGCGGACGACGAGGAGCGCGACGAGAACGAAGTAGAGCGCGCCCCAGCTCACTGGCCCTCGGAGACCTCCCGGGCGTCGCTTCCGGCCCGCGCGCACGCGAGACGGAGGACGTGCGCGCCCGCGACGATGCAGACGAGGCCGGCGAGCTCGCCGCCCCACACCGCGAGCGCGTGGGGCTCGACGAGGCTCGCGAGGAACCCCGCCCGACTCCCGGGGTCGATCACGATCTCCGCGAACGGCGTCACGGGGGCGATGTAGTACCCGTCCGAGAACGGCCAGAGGAAGCGCGCGCCGGACGGCGGCCGGACGTCGGCCGTGAAGTAGTCGACGAGGAGATGCGACGCGTAGACGGCCGTCACCCACGCCCCCGTCCGCACCGCCGTCCCCGGGCGGAGAATCCGGGCGACGAGGGCGGCGGCGAGGCCGACCGCCACCACGGCGACGACGGTGTGCGTCACGCCGCGGTGATACGCCGCGGGATGGCCCGCGAGGAAGCCCGGGATGAAGTCGAGGTCGGGGGCGTTCGCGAGCACGACCGCCGCGACGAGAAGGCCGGGGCGGTGGCGCTCCGCCGGGCGGACCGCCTCGTACCCGAGATAGCCGGCCGCCGCGTGCGCCAGGCAGAGCGCCACGTCAGCCCCTCAGCGCAGCTGCTGGGCGCGCGCGGAGACGGTCTCCCCTTCCGACAGCGGCAGCTCCATGACGCGCGCCGCGCGGCGCTGCCGGCCGAGCGTCAGCCTGAGCTTGAAGAGATGGAAGAGGTTGCCGAAGCCGTCACGCCAGAGGTTCAGCTTGCTCACGCCGATCCGCTCGCCGTAGTAGATGGGCATCTCCATGCACCGCAGCGCGGGGTGCGTGAAGGCGAGGATCTTGAGCTCCTGCGACAGCGCCATCGTGTCGCTCCGCGGCTGGACCTTCGAGAGCACCTCGCGACGGAACACCCACATCCCGGACTGCGAGTCGATGATGAACTTGAAGAAGAGCGCGACGGTCGTGCCCGACAGGATCGCATTGCCGAGCAGCCGGATCGGGCTCTTGTCTTCGCCGCTCCGCGACCGCCACCGCCGTGCGGTCATGAAGTCGATGCGCTCCTCGATGAGCACGTGGAGCAGGAGCGGGATCGAGTCCGGCGGATACGTGCCGTCGCCGTCCATCGTCACGATGATGTCGCCGCGCGCCTTCGCGAATCCCGTCTTGTAGGCGCGCCCATATCCCTTGCGCCCCTCGAACACGACCCGCGCGCCGAGCTCGCGGGCGACCTCGGCCGTCCGGTCGGTCGAGGCGTTGTCGACCACGAGGATCTCGTCGACGATCGGTGGCATCTGCTCGATGACGGTCCGGATGCCGTCCTCTTCGTTGTGACACGGAATGACGACCGAGATGCGCTTGCCACGGTACATGGGGGGTCTCCTTGGTGGGTTCGAGCGGCTCGTTCGCTGCTCGCCGGCGACGGACCGCCGGTCTCCGTCACGCCTGCGCGGCGACCTTGCCGTTCGCGCCGCACGTCGCGAGCGTCGCCCGCGGGGCCGGCTGCTGGCCCGTCAGGCGGCGCCAGAGCTTTCGCATCTTGAGGCTCGACCACTCCTTCAGGACGGCCGGCATCATGCGGGGGTTGAAAAGGATGTTGATGGTGAGGAAGCACTCGTAGGTGCAGAAACACTTCGACTCGCGGATGAAGCGACGCGACCTCTCCGCCTCCGCCCCGAACCAGATCCGCTTGAAGTCGTAGCCCGCGTCACGGACGTTCCCGAGCTTGCGGTCGATCAGGAGCTCGCAGGGATACACGTCGCCGTTCGCGAACATCGCCCCGCCGAGGTTCCCCGCGTAGCACGGGATCTGGTACTGGTTCTCGCGCGCGATCTTCGCGATCAGATTGTGGCGGACGATCCGCTTCGCGTTGATGAAATCCGCGAACGGGAAGTGGTCGTAGCCGGTGAGCGAGCCGGACTTGTACTCGCGCTCCATGTGGTCCGCGTACGCCTGGTACTTCTCGACGTCGAAGAACTTCGCGAGCGGCTCCTTCGGGCTGCCGCGCGTGAGGAGCGTGAAGACCGTGTCGACGTCGAGGTTCTGCCGGAACCAGTCGTAGTTCTCGATCAGCACGTCCTCGTTGTGCTTGGAGACCGTCGTCTCCACCTGGACGCTGAAGTTCTTGTAGTGCCTCTCGATCTCGCGGAGCGCCTTGTACGTCTCGACCGCGCGCTTGAAGAGGCCGGGAAAGACGCGGATCTCGTCGTGCAGCGGCCCGACGCCGTCGAGTGACACGTCGATGTGGAGGTCGAGCTCGGGACAGCTCTCGCAGAGGTCCTTGACGATGGAGGCGGTCCGCGCCGTCGTCGAGCCGTTCGTCGGGATGCCGACGTTCCGGACGCCCGTGTTCTTGTGGAAGATCTTCACGATCTCGCCGATGTCCTTGCGGAGGAAGGGCTCGCCGCCCGTCGGGAGCAGGAACATGAGGCTTCCCTTGCCCATGCTCGCCGTCACCTTGTCGATCTCCTCGAGCGAGAGCTCCTGCCTGCGGTACGCCATCGACGGCTCTTCCCACCCCGGATGGGCCCCGTCGGCGAGGAGGCAGTGCTTGCACTTCGCGTTGCACGCGTCCGTGATGAAGTAGACGAGGTACACGGGCAGACGTCCCTTCTTCCAGAACATCTTCGTGCCGTGCTGGAGATAGTCGAGGTAACCCATGTCTTCGCTTCCTCCTCCGGCGATTCAGTACCGGCGGCCCACGACGTACGAGAGGATCCCGATCCCCGTACCCGCGCCGACCACGAGCAGCTCGAGCCAGAGAAGCGGCACGGACGCGATCGCCCGCCCCCACCCCTCGCTCGCGCGGATGGCGGCGAGGAACTCGCGGTTCATCGCCGCCGCCGCGACCAGGCCGGCGGCCGCCGCCAGGCCGAGGACGGGGAGGCGCAGCGTGACCGCGGCGAGCGCCGCCGCGACGGCGAGCGCCCCGACCGGCACGCTCGCGATGTAGCTCCCCGGAATGGACGTGTTGTTGCGACCGAGCTCGTCGGGCTGCCGGAGCTTCATCCGCGCGAGCGAGACCGCCCGGGCGAAGTCCGTCTTGAGGAGTCCCCAGAGCGAGTATCGCTTCACGTGCTCGACCTCGAGCGCCGGCTCCACGCGGATCCGCATCCCGAGCCGCGCGAGCTTCTGCCCGAACGCGGTGTCTTCGAGGCTCGGCGTCGCATAGCGCTCGTCGAAGCCGCCGGCGCGGAGGAACGCCTCTCGCCGGATCGCCGCCGCCGTCGTGTAGAAGAGCGGGACGTCGCCCGTCTGCCGCACGTACGTCCAGCGCATCCACAGGTTCTTGTACTGGCTCGGCAGGTCCCGGTAGCGCATCTCGGCCGCCTGCACGCCAACGAGCCCCTCGACGTCGTCGCGCTCGAACCGCTCGACCAGGCGCTCGATCGTGTCCGGGCGCACCATGACGTCCGAGTCGATGAAAAAGACGATCTCGCCCGTCGCCTCCCGGGCCCCGATGTTCCGGCCCTTCGCCGGCCCCACCCGGCCGCCCGTCGGCACGATGCGAACGGGGAAGTTCGCCGCGATCGCCCGCGTCTGGTCCGTCGAGCCGTCGTCGACGAGGATGACCTCGAACTCCCCGAAGGTGGAGGTGCAGAGACGGGTGAGACACTCGGCGAGCGTCGACTCCGCGTTGTAGACCGGCATCACGACCGACACCCGCGGCCGCAGGCCGGCCGTCTGCCGGCGCCGGGCGAGCCAGCGCGCCATCGAGGTCACGCGGGCCCAGCCGTGCGCGCGCTCTTCCGTCTGCTCGGGACGCGAATCGTTCGCGCGCATGTCACTGGACCTCGAATCCATTCCGGGCGACGGCATCGGCCGTGCCGACGCGAACGTCGAGCGCCTCGTGGAGACGGCGGAGGAGCGCCGCCGTCCGGTCCGGGTCGCGCTCGGCGAGGTTCGTCGTCTCGTCCGGGTCGTGCGCGAGGTCGAACAGCATGCGCTCGCCCCGCGTCGTGCTGATCAGCTTGTAGTCGCCGTCGTAGAAGACGCGGACGCCGCGGTCGTAGACCTCGCCGTAGCGCGAGACGAGGAACGGGTTGATCTCCTCCTCGGCGAGGCTCGCGTGCGTCACCTCGAGGAGCGGCTCGCCCTGCACGCCGTCCGGGCGCGTGGCGCCCGCGACCTCGACGACCGTCGGGAGCACGTCGACGAGCTGTACGGGCTTCTCCACGACGCCCGTCGCGTGCGCGGCGCCCGGAAGCTTCACGACGAGCGGCACGTGCAGAACGGGCTCGAAGAGCATGCGGCCGATGTGCCCGACCTGCCCGTGCTCGCCGAGGAACTCACCGTGGTCCGCGGTGACGACGACGAGTGCCCCCTCGTAGCGCCCGCGCGCCCGGAGCGCCGCCAGCAGCTCGCCGAGCGCCGCGTCCATCGCGGCGACCTGGCCGTCGTAGTTCGCGACGACGAAGTCGCGCTCGGCCGGCGTGAGGTTGCGGATCGCGTGCGTATAGAGGTTCCGCTCCGCGAGCCGCCGCGCCTCGGGGAGATCGCGACTCCAGCGGTCATACGGCGGCTCCGCGAGCCAGGGCTGGTGCGGCTCCATGTAGTTCAGGAAGAGGAAGACCGGCCGGCCCGCCGGCACGCGATCGAGCCACGCGAGCGCCGCGGCGTTGATCTCCCCCGCCGAGCGGAAGGGCTTGAGACAGAACCCCGGCGCGAACCGGCGGGCGAAGCGGACGGCGTGGGGCATCGTGCGGAGGAGGATCCCCGGGGCGTCGTCGTAGCGACCGAAGCCCTGCGCGAGGCCCCAGTCGCGGTAGAGGTAGGAGAAGTTCGCGACGAAGGCGGCGGTGCGATAGCCGCGGTCGCGGAGCACCTCGGCGAGCGTCGTCGCGTCCGGGCCGAGCGGGAAGGCGACGCGGCGCCGCCCGTCGATCGACTCTCCCGCGAGCCACGTGCCGGCGAGGTGCGCGCCGTGCCGGCTCGGGTACATCCCGGTGAACAGCGACGCGTGCCCGGGGAGCGTCCAGGCCGCCGTGGATCGCGCCTGCGTGAAGCGGAGTGCATCGGCGGCGAAAGCGGTCAGGTTCGGCGACGTCTCGCGCGCATAGCCGTACGTCGAGAGGTGATCGGCGCGCGTCGTGTCGAGGGACACGACGATCACGTCGGGCGTCCCGGCGGGCGGCGGGACCGCCGTCACGATCGGATCGTCGAGCGGCGCGGTCGCGAGCGGGTGCCCGAGGAGGGCGACCGCGAGCGCCGCCGCCGCGAGCGCGAGGCCGAGGCGAACGCCGCGGCGGGCGACGACGACGGCCGTGGCCCGGTCGGCGACGAGGGCTGCCGCCGGCAGTCCCGCGAAGACGAGCGCCAGCCGCACGCCCCGGAGGCCCGTGCCGTGCTCGTCCAGCAGGAACCCGCCGACCGCCACGGCCGCCGTGCCGAGGAGCGAGAGGTGGACGAACGCGAGCACGCCGTCGCGCGCCCGGTCGACGAGCGCCGTCGCGAGGAGCCCGGCTCCGAGCATGCCGAGGACGAAGAGGGCCTCGGAGCCGAACCCCGGCGGCTCGTACACGCGGAGCAGCCCGTATGCGCCGACGAGGGCGAGCGCGAGGGTGCTGCCGCCGGGACGCCGCCCCGAGACCGCACCCGCGAGCCCGACGACGAGGCCCGCCGCGGCGCCGAGGCTCACGTCGAGCGCCGCGATCTGCACGAGCAGGGCGGCGGGCACGACGCCGCCGACGGCCCAGTTGAGGGTCGTCTCGACGGCGAACCAGGCGGCGCCGGCGCCGAGCCCGGCGGCGAGCGCGATCGCGACCGTGGCGAGGCGGCGCGTCATTCCCCGGCTCCGAACCGCCAGATGACGTTGAACGCCGGCCGGCGGCCGTTCCGATGCGTCACGATCGCCATCCCGAGGCCGAGGAGACCCCAGAAGAGGATCTGGATCGTCGGGCTGTAGAACGCGTTGAAGCCGCCCATCGAGACGAGGAACCCGAGACCCGAGGAGAAGATCGCCCACAGCACGAGGGCGAGCCGCTCGTCCGGGACGGCGCTGCTGCCCCGGTAGATGCCGACCAGCGCCGCGCCGATGATCCACATCATGAGCGCCCAGCCGACGATGCCCGTCCGACGGACGAGCGTGAGATGCATGTTGTCGACGGAGGCGCGGTGGAACGTCGCTGGATCCGCGCGGTCGACCTCGACGAGGCTCGTGGCGCCCTTCCCCGGCTCGGGTCCGACGAGCACGTCGACCCAGCCGGGCTCGCTCGCCAACGCCGCGGTTGTGATCGTCGTGCGGCGGCTCCACTGCTCGGCGAGCTGCGCGGGCGAGAGCCCAAGACCGCCGACCGCCACCATGAGGGTGACGAAGACGAGCGATGCCGCCGCGAAGACGCGGAACATGCGGCGCGACGCGCGCCACGTGAAGACCGAGCCCGTCACCCACAGCGCCACGAGGCCCGTCCGCGTCTGGGTGAGCAGGACGCAGACGATCACGAGCGTCGAGCAGATGAGCCAGAAGTCCCGCTCCTCGCGCCGCTCGGCGCACAAGAGCTCGACCAGCACGAGCGGCATGCCGAGGACGAGGTACGTCGCGAGCACGACCGGGTTGCCGAGCGTCCCCCCGACCGCCGGCGCACCGCCGAGGTTCCCGAGCATCCCCGCGGACGCCTGCGCGTGGGTCTGCACGACCACCTGCAGGATGCCGAGCAGCGAGACCGCCACGGCGGCGAGGGCGACGACGCGCGTTGCGCGCGCGGCGAAGCCGTCGGTGATCTCGCCGCTCACGACGAGGAAGAAGAGGAGGAAGCCGGATGCCGTGAAGTACGCGAGGTCGCGCGCCCGGGCCCCGAGGTCCCCGGCGCCGAGCCCGGCCGCGAGGCAGAAGACTACGAAGAGCGCCATCGGCCAGTTCGTGGGCGTCCGGTAGAGGTAGAGGCGGTGCGAGGGGATCTGTCGGACGAGGACGGCCGCCGCGAAGAGGAGCCCGAGCGTCTCGAACGGCGAGAGGCGGAACCCGAAGACGGACCGTTCGAACGGGGCGTGGAAGACCGCCGGCACGAACGACGCGCAGAAGAAGACGAGTCCGAGGAGCACGCCGAGCGTGAGCCACTTGTTCAGCAGCTTCACGAACGTCGCGATGACGAGCTTCAGGTCGAGCCAGAACGCGCGGTGGCGGATGTAGATCAGGTCGTAGCGCAGCTTGTCGCGCGGGTGCGTGAAGTAGCCGCCGCGGAGCTGCGCGAGCCCGGTCATGCCCGGGCGAACGGCGAACCGCGCCCGGTAGTTCGGGATGTCGCGCATCGACGTCGCGAGGAAGATCGGACGGATCGGCCGGGGACCGACCATGTTCATGTCGCCCCGCACGACGTTCCAGAGCTGCGGGATCTCGTCGAGCTTGTAGCGCTTGAGGAAGCGGCCGATCGGCGTGTACAACGCGTCCGTCGGCGACAGGAGGCGCGCGCCGATCCGCTGCTCGGCGTCGACGAGGAGCGTGCGGAACTTGTAGATCGTGAAGGGACGGAGGTCGCGGCCGACGCGCGTGCCGCGATAGAGGATCGGCCCCCGGCTCGTCGCCTTGATGGCGATCACGATGACGAGGGCGACCGGCGACAGGAGCACGAGCCCGAGGATCGCGACCCCCACCTGCCACCATCGCCGCCAACCCCGATCGGGCAGCGTGAACACCGGCGTCGCGAGCGACGCTGACGACGGCTCGGACTTGAGGGCTTCGAGCGCAGTCACTTGCATGCTCTCCGTGTCTCGACTCGGGCTCTCGCCGCGGTCGCGGCGGCGTCGGACGATTCGCGGCCGCGCAGGACCTCGTCGTGCCAGACGACGAGGACGAGGAGCGTCCAGAGCGCATGGCTGTGGTCGGCCACGCGCGTCACGTGCTCGCGCAGCATCCGGCCGACGGCCGCCGGATCGAGCAGGCCCTGGCGCCGGAGGCGCGCCGGCGCGAGGACGTCGTGCGCGAAGTCCCTGAGCTCGCCCGCGAGCCACGTGGCCATCGGGACGTTGAACCCGAGCTTCTGCCCCTTGACGATCGGTTCCGGGAGCCGCCCCGCCATCGCACGGCGGAGGAGGTATTTCGTCGTGAGGCCGCGGAGCCGGAGCGCCGGCGGCAGCCGGCGCGCGAGCTCGACGACGCTCCGGTCGAGGAAGGGCACGCGCGCCTCGAGCGAGTGCGCCATGCTCATTCGGTCGGCCTTCACGAGGAGGTCGGCGGGGAGGTAGAGCGACGTGTCGATGTACTGGAGGCGGTCGAGCTCTTCGCCGTCGGATTCCGCCCAGAGGCCTTCGAACAGCCGTACCGTCGGGGCGACCTTCGCCATCGTGCCGTTCGCGTACAGGCTCGCCTTCACGTCCTCGGTGAGCACGGTCTTCCACCAGAGGTGCGCGGCGGCCGGCGGGAGATACGCGCCCCGGACGAACCGCTTCGCCTTGTAGTCGAAGCTGACGCGCGCGTGCGACACGGGCAGGCGGCCGACGAGGCTCGGCACGAGCCGCTCGCCGATCGCGCGCGGCAGGTGCGCGTACAGGGCGGCGAGGCGGCGCGCCCGATACGTGTGGTAGCCGGCGAGCAGCTCGTCGCCGCCCTCCCCGCACAGCACGACCTTCACGTGCCGCCGCGCGAGCTCCGAGACGTACCAGACGGGGATCGCCGTCGAGTCGGCGAACGGCTCGTCGAAGTGACGGACGAGCCGCGGCAGCAGGCTCGCGGCGTCCGGTCGCACGACCAGCTCGTGGTGCTCCGTGCCGTAGCGGCGGGCGACCTGGCGGGCGAGGTGGAGCTCGCTGAAGCTCTTCTCGGCGAAGCCGATCGTGAAGGTCCGGATCGGCGCCACGCCGAGCTCGTGCATGAGCGCGACGATCGTCCCCGAGTCGAGCCCGCCGGAGAGGAACACGCCGAGCGGGACGTCGCTCATGAGGTGCGACTCGACGGCGGCCTTGAGCGTCGCGAGGAGCTCCTCGCGCCACGCCGCCTCGCTCTTCTCCTCGCGGCCCGCGACGTGCCCGCGGAGCTGCCAGTACGGGTCGATGCGGACGCGGCCGCCGTCCGGCCCCGGCTCCGCGACGAGCACGTGCCCCGGCGCGAGCTGCCGCGCGCCCCGGAAGATGCTCGCGGGATCCGGGACGTAGCCGAGCGTCAGGTAGTCGTGGAGCGCCTGGAGGTCGATCGCCCGCTCGAGCCCGCCCGCCAGCAGGCACTTCGCTTCGGAGCCGAAGAGGAGGCCGCCATGGGCGTCGGCCACGTAGAGCGGCTTGATGCCGAGGCGGTCGCGTCCGAGGACGAGACGATGACGCTTCGCGTCCCAGAGCGCGAAGGCGAACATGCCCTCGAGCTTCGCGACCGCCGCGGTGCCCTCCTCCTCGTAGAGGTGCGCGATCACCTCGACGTCGGACCGGGTCTTGAACCGGTGGCCGCGCGCCTCGAGGGCGGCGCGCAGCGCCGCGCTGTTGTAGATCTCCCCGTTGCAGACGACCTGGACGCTCCCGTCCTCGTTGCCGAGCGGCTGGTGGCCGCCCGCCACGTCGACGATCGAGAGGCGCCGCATGCCGAGCGCGATCTCGCCGTGCGCGACGCCGCCGAAGTCGTCCGGCCCCCGGTGCGCCATGACGTCGCACATCGCGCGGACCCGGGCGGCATCGGCGCGCTCACCGGTCCGGAAGCGAAGCTCTCCTGCGATGCCGCACATGGTCGTTCAGGCCGCCAGCCGTTGGATCTCGAGCGCCGTGGCGAGCTCGCTCACCGCGGCGAGTCGGGGACTCACGCCGATGCGCGGCAGCGCGAGCGGGTCGGCGCCCGGACGGAGCGCGCCCGGCCGCGACGTCACCGCCGACCGGAACCCGAGGCGACGGAGCAGCGCCGTCGCCGCCTCGTCGAAGTAGCGGTGCTTGCCCCCGGTGTTCGGGTACGCGAAGTGGACGACCGACTGCCCGATCGCCTTTTCGATCGCGTCACGCGAGGCCGCGATCTCCGCCTCGGCCTCGGCGGCGGGCGCGAGCGCCACGTTCACGTGCGTCGCGGTGTGCGCGCCGATCGTCCAGCCGGCGGCGGCGAGCTCGCGGACCTGCGCCCACGTGAGCATCGCGCCCGCGAGCTCGCGTTCGAGGTCCACGCCGGCGGCGCCGGTGAGCGCCGCGAGCCGTTCGGTGCGGTCCGTCGCCGACAGCGGGACGAGGAGCCGCGTGAGCGCCCGGACCGCCGGACCTCGCCGGCCGAGCGGGCCGAGGATGAGCGGCTCCATGCCCGGAAGCGTGAGCACCTGACGCTGTGCGCCGAGGACGAGCGCGCGGACGGCCGCCATCCAGAGGGGCGGGCCGCCGTCGAGGCTCGCCGTGCTCACGTACACCGCCGCCGTCATGCCGAGGCGGCGGAGCACCGGGAACGCGAGCCGGTGGTTGTCGGCGTAGCCGTCGTCGAAGGTGATCGCGAGCGCGCGCGGCGGGAGCGGCTTCCCGGATTCGAGCGCCCGGACGACGGCCTCGATCGACACGACGTTGTACGCGCGCCGGACGAACGCCATCTGGAGGCGGAAGGCCTCGATCGGGAGGCAGACGCTCGGGTCTGCGTAGGTCACGTCGCCCGCGCCCTCGGTGAGCGCGTGGTAGCGCAGCACGAGCCCCCGCACGCGCTGACGGCGCAGCCGCGCGAGCGCGAGAAGGCCCGAATGGTGGAGCACCCGCTTCACGAATCCGACCGGTCTCATCGACCCGTTTCCCACACGATCTTCTTCTCGCCGCGGACGAGGTTCTTGAGCGCCACGAGCGGGGCGAGGTTCACGAGGCAGAAATAGAGCGGGATGAACGCCCCCGGCAGCCGGAGCTCGAGCCGCTCGAGCCCGTACGCGACGCCGCCCGCGGCGTAGACCGCGAGCTGCGCCGCGAGGACGGCCCGGTAGAGGGCGCCCTCGGCGGCGAGCGGGACGCTCGCGGCGAGGAGCCCGAGGAGGAAGACGGGCACGAGCCAGCGGAGCACCCGGTGCGACCAGAGGACGGTCGCGAACCACGGGTGGCGGAGCGGGTTCAGCAGCGTCGGCATGCGGAACGCGCCGCGCAGGCCGCGCGTGATGATGCGGGCGCGCCGCTGGAGCTCCTCGGAGAGCGTCTTCGACTCGACCGGCTCGTAGACCCGTGCGCGCGGCTCGAGCACGGTGCGGTGACCGCGCGCCGTCACGAGTCCGGGCTGGACGAAGTCGCTGATCGCGCCGGGGTCGAGCGGCCGGTAGAGGCTGCGGCGCATCGCGTAGGCGCAGCCCGCCGTGCCGATCATCGAGTGCACCCGGCTCTCCCACAGGCGCAGCTGGCGCTCGTAGCTCCAGAAGAGCGCGCGGCCCTCGGCCGCCGGGTTGTCGGGCTCGTTCCCGTAGATGAGATCGCCGCCGACGCAGCCGACGGTTGGGTCGGCGAAGTTCTCGACCATCGCCCGGAGGCTCCCGGGCGGATACACCGTCGTCACGTCGGAGAAGACGAGGATCTCGCCGCTCGCCGCCTTCACGGCCTCGTTCTGCGCGGCCGTCTTGCCGTTCCGCCGCCCGAGCGAAAGGAGCCGGATCCGGGGCGCGAACTCGCGGACGATGTCGTCCGTCCCGTCCGTCGACCCGTCGGACGCGACGATCACCTCGAGGCGATCGGCGGGATAGTCGAGCGCCGCGGTCTCCTCGAGCTTGCGCCGGATCGTCTTCGCCTCGTTGTAGGCGCAGACGATGAGGGAGACGCGCGGCTCGATCGGTCCCCGGTGCACGGGTCGGCGGCGGACGACGGCCGCCACCGCGAGGACGAGCGGATAGCCGACGTACACCCAGACGACAACGGCAGCACACGCCGCGAACACGATCGCCGCCGTCACAGTCCCGGCCCCGCCGAGTACCTGAGCCGCATGAGCGGCGTCCGCAGCACGTTCCAGCCCCGCCGGCCGAGGCAGGCCTTCGCCGCGTTCTTCGCCGCCTCGACCGCCTGGAGCGTCCAGAGCGCGCGCGGCTCCGCGTTCAGGATCGCGGTGAGCTCGTCGATCGGCATCCCGCGGCGGACGGCGATGCGAGGCATCGAGAGCGGCGCGTCGCCCGGGTGCCACCACCCCACCCGGCTGGTGCAGAAGGCGCGGTATCCGAGGTCGCGGAGGATGGGCTCGAGCCCCGGCGGGGCCCAGCCGCGCGGGAGGGACGCGCTCCGCACGGCGGCGCCGAGGCGGTCCTCGATCCGCCGCTTCGACTCGCCGAACTCGCGCCGCAGCTCCTCCGGGCCGAGCCGGTCGACGAAGGGGTGCGTGAGCGAGTGGCTCCCGATCTCCATCCCGGCCGCGACCATCTCGCGGAGCTCGGCCCAGCTCACGTACCCGGGCGTGCCCACGAGCGTCGGAACGACGAAGAACGTCGCGCGGAGGCCGAGCTCCCGGAGCACGGGGAACGCCTCGCGGTAGTCGCTCGCCCGGCCGTCGTCGAACGTGATCCCGTAGAACGCCGCGCCGAGCTCCCCCGGCACCTGCCCCGCGACGACCGCCTGTCGCGGCGACTCGGCGGCCGCGAGCGCGTAGGCGCGGAACTCCTCGGGCGTCACGGCGTACGGACGATGCGTGGGCGGGACCTCGCCGATCCGCTCCGCCGGGACGATGTCGTGGAAGTAGAAGATCGCCGCGCGCGGCCTCATACGTAGCCGAGCCCTTCGAGCTGCTCCTGGATCCGCGCCTCGTCCTCCGCGCTGTAGTGGAAGCCGTTGCCCGGCGTCGCGTACGGCGCGTCCGCGACGGCGATCGGCCGGGCAGCGGCCTCGCCCGCGAGCGCCTCGGTGAGGACGCGGCCGTCCATGTCGGGATCGACGGGGAGGTCGAGGAGGTGGAGGACCGTCGGCGCGACGTCCTCGATCGCGACCGTGGGAAGCACGGCGCCGGCGCGCACGTCGGACCCGTGCAGGACGAGAATGCCGTCGCGGGCGTGGTTCCCGGTCCGCTCCTCGGGGCCGCGGCCGGCGGGCATGAGCGCGCGGAGCCCGAGCCCCTCGACCATGCAGACGGTGCGCGACGTCTCGACGAGGAGATCGGGACCGTTGTCGGCGTACGGGCCGTGATACGCCTCGGTGCGACGGTGAACGGCGCTCACGACCGGCTCGCCGGTGGACGGGTCGCGGAACGCGAGGAGCCGCTCCCGGACCTCCTCCACGAGCGCCTCGTACTCGGCGCCCGGCTCGACGATGCCCTGCGGCTCGCGCCCGCGGAGGTTCACCCAGAGCCCACTTCCCGGCGCGGAGGGACAGTAGACCCTCGTCCCGCTCCAGTCGATGCGGTGCGCAACCTTCCCGAAGGAGCTGAGCGCCTGCGGGACGACGCTCTTCAGCCGCTTCGGGACGAGCCGCGGCACCCAGCCGAGGCCCGCGCGGCGGAGCCCGCGGACGATCGCGCGTGCGTCGACCCCCGTCGCGGCGAGCCCGCGGCGCGTCGCGGGCTCGGGGTGGAGCCGGAGGAACCCCTCGTCGGCGAGCCAGTTCATGACGCAGAAGTAGGCGTGGAGGGGCGCCGAGCCGTGGTCGGAGAGGAGCACGACGTCCGTGCCGGCGGGCAGGCGCTCGAGGAAGGCGCCGAGCGAACGGTCGAATGCCACGTGGAAGTCGCGGATCGTGTTCGCGAACGGACTCGCGCCCGGATGCGCCGGATGGTCGCGGTCCATGTACCGCCAGTAGAAGTGCTGGAGCTTGTCGAGCGTGTGGAACATCACCCAGAAGAGGTCCCAGTCCTGCGTGTCGAGGAGATGGAGCACCTCGGCCGCCTGCACGCGGTGGAGGTCGAACGCGTCGCGCCGGAACGCGTCCAGGTCGCCGCGCTTGAGCGGCGAGGCATCGACCTCGAGGCGGTAGCCGGGGATGGCGGCCGCGAGCTCCGCCTTCAAGGCGGGCGGCGCGACGAAGTCCTCCGCGCCCTTCGGCGTCATGATGCCGGAGATCACGACGCCCGGGAGGGCCTGCGGCGGATACGTGAGCGGCATGTGGAGCACGCAGCTCCGACGCCCGTGGTGCGCGGCGATGTCCCACACGCGCGCGCTCCGAAGGTCGCCGAGCGTCACCGGCGTCGAGCCGAGGCCGCCGGCGGTGCCCTTGTAGAAGTTGAAGACGTTGTGCTTCCCCGGGTTGCGGCCGGTCGCCGCGGACGTCCACCCCGGCGGGGTGAGCGCGGGGAGCGTCGAGCGGAGCGGCGCTCGCACGCCGTCGCGCATGAGCCGGCCGAGGGTCGGGAGCACGCCCGCCTCCGCCCATGGGAGCACGAGATCGAAGGTGGCCGCGTCGAGGCCGACCACGAAGACACGCCGACGGCCCGCCATCACGCGGCCTGCCTCTGGCGCGCCGCGAGCCGCGTCGCGTAGAGGTCCTCGAGGCGTGTCACCATGGCCCGCGCGCCGAACTTCTCGCCGACCGACCGCCGGGCCGCCGCGCCGAGGAACACTGCGCGCGCCGGATTGCGGATCAGGCCGAGGACGTGGCCGGCGAGGGCCGTCACGTCTCCCGGCGCGACGAGGATGCCGTTCCGCCCGTCCTCGAGCACCTCGCCCGTGCCGCCCACCGACGTCGCGACGACCGGCCGCGCCGCCGCCATCGCCTCGAGAAGCGCGTTCGACATGCCCTCGGCGCCCGACGGCAGGACGAAGACGTCCATCGCCGCGAGGGCGGTCCGCACGTCGGCGACCGAGCCGGTGAAGTGGACGTTGCGGGCGATGCCGAGGCTCGCGGCGTACGCCTCGAGCGCGGAGCGGAGCGGCCCGTCGCCGACGAGCAGCACCTGCGGGGCGTCGCCGTTCGCCTGCGCGACCATCGCGCGCGCCGCGATGAGCAGGTGATCCTGCCGCTTGCGCTCCTCGAGCCGTCCGATCGTGCCGACGACGGGCCGCCGCGGGTCGAGCCCGAGCCGCTCCTTCGCCTCCGCCGCGGACGGGCCGCCGCGGAACCGCTCGACGTCGACGCCGCTCGGAATCACCTCCCACCGGGCGACGACACCGTGCGCCGTCGCCTCGTCGCGGAGGGCGGCCGCGTTCGTCACGATCGTGTCGACGCGCCGGCCGATCATCCGCCACGCCAGGCGGGCGCGGCCGTCGTCGCCCGTGAGGCTCCGCTTGCCGGCGAGCAGCAGCGGCACGCGCGCGAGCCGGCCGACGACCGCGCCGACGAGCGCGGGCCGCCACTGATAGCCGTGCACCACCTGCACGCCGTCGGCGCGGAGCCCGCGCGCCGCGCGGATCATCGCGAGGACGGCGCGGGGCGAGCCGAGACGGGAGCCGATGTCGAGCGAGGCGACGCGGACGCCCGCGGCGCGCAGCTCGTCCTCCACCTCGCCGCCCGGTCGGAGGGTGAGGACCTGCGCGTCGAAGCGCGACCGATCGAGCAGCGCGAGCACCTGCTGCAGGTGGCGCTGCGTGCCGCCCGTGTGCAGGAGCGGCGCGAAGAGCGCGATCCGGATCATCAGGCGGCGGCTCCCCGCACGACGGGAACGCCGCGCCGCCCCGCGACCACGACCGGGCGCGGATCGGGCACGCGCTCGATGTAGCGCCGCAGACAGAAGATCATGCCGATCATGATGTACGTGATGGGGTTCAGGTAGAGGTCCGCGAAGAACGAGAAGAAGACGTAGAGGATGAATATCGTCCGGATCGCCGCCGAGACGTGGCCCATCTCGGGGTCGCGGTGCGCGAGCCGCGTGACCACCGCGAGGTCCTTCCAGGTGAACCAGAGCAGGAGGAAGTAGAGACCGAGCACCGGAAGCCCGCCCTCCGTCGCGGCCCAGAGGATCGAGTTGTGCGGCGGACGCCAATACGGATCGCGGTAGATCTGGCGCGACACCTCGCGGAACCGTCCGATGCCGAAGCCGAGCAGCGGATGGTCCTTCACCATCTCGACACCGGTCCAGATCGTCTGCTCGCGCATCCGGTTCGACGACGCGCCGACCTGCCCCTGCTCGGGGGAGAAGTTCGTCATCCGCTCCCAGGACTCCTGGGGCACGATGGTCGCGATCACGACCCCGGCGAGGACGGCCCCGGCGACGATCGCGGTCCACGGGACGCGATACTGCCGGACGCCCGACTGCAAGGCGGCGACGAGCACGAGGCAGCCGAGGAGCGCGCTGCGCGAGCCGGTCGCGAGGAGGACGACCATGGCCGCGCTCATCGCGCCCATCGCGACGACCCGCCGGCCGAGCCCCGGGCGCGAGAGCGACCAGAACCACCAGCAGGCGACCTCCATCAGGCAGATCATCCCGAGGCGGTTCGGGTTCGAGCCGGCGGTGAGGCTCGCCTCCGCGCGGAAGCCGTGGTTCAGCGAGCCGTTCACCCAGTTCACGAGCGCGGAGGGAACCGCGAGATAGAGCACGAGCATGAAGACGAGGAAGAGCGCCTTCAGGTCCTTCCGCGTCTCGACGAACACGATGAAGAAGACGAGGAAGACGAGGCGGACGACGAAGTCGTGTCCCATCTGGTCGCTGCGATCGAGGATCGCGGCCTTGCCGCGGCTCTGGACGAGGAGCGGGAACACCGCGTCGCCGTGGTAGCCGGCGGCGACGAAGAGGAGCCCGATCACGGCGAGCAGCGCCACCTGGCGGGTCCCGAGGAAGGAGAGATCCCGCGTCGCGAGCACGCGGGCCACGAGGAGGGTGAGCAGGCAGACGCCGAGCAGGTTGTTGATGGTGAGGAAGCCGAGGGACTGGAGCAGCGTCGGATACGCGGCGAGGAGGAAGAGCGCCGTCATCACCGCGATCCCGACGATCGGCCGCACCAGGACGATCCCCCCGACCGCGAGCGCGATGATGCCGGCGAGGGCGATGACCTCCTTCCCGAGGTACGTCCCCGCCACCGTCAGCGCCGCCGCGCAGGGCAGCGCGAGGACGATCGCGAGGCGAAGGGCAGCAGGCGGACGGACCGTCCGCGACGACGACACGCGTGTGAGCGGCATGGAGCTCGGGAGGACGAGCGCGGCCTAGAGGAGTTCCTCGAGGAAGCTCGGGATGTAGTTCCGACGGCGGTTCAACACCGACCCGACGACCTTGACACCGACGCGATCGAGCGTGCGCCGCGTGCGCTCCACCTCCGGGATGCGCGTGCGATCGGCCTCGATGACGATGAGCGCGGCATCGAGCCGCGGCGCGAGGATGGACGCGTCGCTGTAGACGTTCACGGGAGGCAGGTCGAACACGACGAAATCGAAGTGCTCGCGGAGCTGCGCCAGCGCCGCCGTGAGCCCCGGGGAGTCGAAGAGCGCCGCCGGCGTGAGCTCGCTGTGGCCGCAGGTGACGACGAAAAGGTTGCCGAGCCTGCTCGGCTGGGCGACGTTCGCGAGCGTCTCGCGGCCCTCGATGAATTCGGCGAAGCCGCCGTTCCGCTTCACGCCGAACGCCGCATCGCAGCTCGGCGTCCGGAAGTTCGCCTCGACGACGGCGACGCGGCCGCCGCGGCGCCGGACGAGGATCGAGGCGAAGACGGCGGCGGTCGTCGTCGTCCCCTCGCCGTGGCGCGAGGCGGTGACGCCGAGGAGCTTCTGACTCCGCGCGGGGTCGTGCTCCGGGGCGACCAGCAGGTTCGTCCCGAGCCGCTGATAGGCCTCCTCCACCTCGGGGCCGAGCTTGAAGTCGAGCGTGAGCGAGCGGTGGCCGTTCGTGTGCCCGTTCGTCTGGAACCACGCGCGCCACCCGTGCCGCTTCCCGTTGCCGTTGCCGTTCCCGTTGGCGTTGCCGTTGGCGTGGTGGCCGCTGCCGTTCCCCCGGCCCTCGGCGCCGTGGCCGTTCGCCCCCCCGCCCGCCAAGCGTTGCGCCTCGAGCTTCTTCAGGGCGTCGTAGATGCGGCTCATGTGATGTCCTCTCTTATGCAGCGACGTCGGGCAGCGTGTGGAGGTCCGGGATCACCGCGAGCACGGGCAGCTCGAGGTACCGCTCCACCTCTTCCTCGAAGCGGAGCGTGCGGTTCAACCACTCGACCGCGACCGCCATGGAGGCGGCGAGCGTGATCCCACCGAGGAGTCCGAGCAGCAACGGCAGCAGGAGCCCGTTCACGGGGTCGTTCGGCGGCGCCGCGCGCTCGACGACGGTCACGTTCACCACGCTCTGGTCCTTCATGGCCTCCGCGATCCGCGACTCTTCCTGCTTCTTGAAGTAGAGGTCGAACGCGTACGCCTTCTCCTCGGCGATCTGCTTCAGGTTGTCGATGACGAAGCGCTTGTCGCGCAGCTCCTCGAGGCGCTTGCGCGTCTGGTCGAGGCGCTGCTGGAGCGGCTCCGTCCGCGAGCGCAGGTCGGCGAGCAGCACCTGGAGGGTGTCGGCGTTCCGCTCGAGCTCGCGATGGAGGTCGTTCCGCTGGAGGGTCTGCTTGTTGAGGATGCGGTCCTTCTCCTCCCGGATGCGCGCTCGGATGCTCGCGATCTCCGCGTCCTTGTCGGTGACGTGCCGATCCGTCGGCATGTAGTGCTGGAGCAGCTGATAGCGCTCGATCTCGAGGTTCGCGAGCTTGTCCTTGAACGTCTGGATCGTCGGGTTGGACAGCCACTCCTCCTCGAAGGGCACCTGGACGGGCGTCCTCTCGAGCTGCGCCTGGACCTCCGCGAGCTTCCGCTCCGCGCCCATCAGCTTCGCGAGATGGGCCTTGAGACCCTTGTCCTGCTCCTGGACGTCCTGGTTGAGGATGCTGATCTCCTGGTCGACGTCGATGATGTTCTCGTTCCCGAGGTACTCCTTGAGACGCTGCTGTGCCGCCTTCATCTCCTTCTCGAGGATCGCGAGCTGCTCGGTGTAGAAGGAGTGGATGCCCTCGTTCCGGTACGCCTTGTTGTGCTCCTCGATGTACGCGTCGGTGATCGCGTTCACCATCCTCGCAGAGCGCTCGGGGTCGCGCCCGAAGTAGCTGATCCGGAGGATGTTCGAGGCCGGCGTCGGCGCCACGGTGAGCGCCAGCTGGAGGTTGTCGATCAGCTCGCTCATCTCGGTCCCGGGCGGCGGCTTGATGCCGAGACGCTCGACGGCCCGCTCGATCACGTGCCGGCTCTTGACGAGCTCCGCCTCGGTGTTCACGACCTCGGTGTTGAGCGGCAGGTTGACGCTCTTCGAGGGGGATTCCGCGGGCGCGAGCTGGACCGTCTCGCCGAGCTTCACGAGCACCTTCGTGTTCGCCTGCCACACACGGGGCCGGATCAGCGCCGCGACGACGGCCGCGGTGAAGACGACGGCGAAGACGCCGACGACGAGCCGGCGGTGCTTGAAGACCGCGTAGAGGAAGCTGCGCAGCGCGAACGTCATCGCGCTCGCGCCGCCGTTCGCCCCGGCGGGAATGATCGCCGCTTCGGGAAGCGTCTGGAGTTGGGTTGCCATGTTGTCCCTTCGGTCTCGGCGTTCTACTGCGTCACCGACGCGCTCGCGCCCACGCGCGGGAGCGTCGGGATGAGACCCCGCACCCACTGGTCGACGACGTCGTCCATGTTCGCGATCCACGTCGGCGGCACGTACACGACGTCGTTCGGGTGCAGGCGCACGCGCTCCGGCACGCCGGCCGCGACGACCTGCTCCATGTCGAGGCGTGCCGCGCTGAACTTTCCGTCGGGCTGCGGCGTCATGAGCATCACGCTGTCGAGCTTCGCCCGCCTCGTGAACCCGCCCGTCTGGAGCACGGCCTGGAGCGGCGTCATGTCGGGGCGGAGCGCGACGTAGCCGGGCCTCGTCACCTCGCCGCCGACGTAGACGCGCTGCTCGCCGAGCTTGGTCACCACGACCGTGACCTCGGGGTCGCGGAGATGGGCGGACGACTTCTCGACCACCTCGGCCTCGACCTCACGCGGCGTCTTGCCGACCACTTCGATCTCGCCCGTCGAGGCGAGCGAGATGCGGCCGTCGGGACGGACCGGCACCTGCTCGTTCATGTCGGGCTGGTACAGGAAGCGGACGTGCAGCTCGTCACCGAGCTGGATGCGATACTCCGGGCCGGGTGCCGGGCTGGTCGGCGGCATGAGCGCCGCGATCTGCGCGGACGGGGCGGCCGCCGGCGCGCGATGTCCGCACCCCGCCGCCGCGAATGCGACGGCGAGCGCGAGCGAGATGCGCCGGCACTGTGAGCGAGTCATGCGCGAGGCCTCCGTTCGATGCCCATTCGAAATCGTCTGCATGCCGCGTCGCGATCCACCGCTTGCTCGCCCGCGGCCGTAGCTCCGCCGGTCCCCGCCGCGCGGGGTTCTCTCAGTCCTTCAAGCTTTCCGGCCCACTTCATCGGGCCACACCGGGTGCCGCCGGAGCGGCGCCGGGTTACACTCGGTCCACCAGGGCGACGGGGAGCTCGACCGACGCGCCCTGCCGGAGGAAGTCGAGGAGAATCTTGACTCGCCCGCGCTGCGAGCAGGGCTGCTCGATGACGGCAACCAGCCCGGCGAGCGGCCCGCTCCGGATCTGGACCCGGTCGCCCCGCTTGAAAGGCGCGAGCGGCCGGATCACCCCCTCGTCGCCTGCGCTGGCGGCGATCAGCCCGATCACGCTCTCATGGACGGGCGTCGGCACCGCCCCGAACGCGATGAAGCTCCGAACGCCCGGGGTCCAGACGACGCGATAGTACTGTTCGGCCAGCGCGATGTGAACGAACAGGTAGCCGGGAAAAAGGGGCGCGATCTGGTCGCGGGCGTACTCGAGGATGCGCGGCAGGAAGACCCTGACGCCGCGCTGCTCGAGCTGTTGGACGGCGAAGTCCTCCTTGCGGGCCTTCGTGCGCACGACGTACCACTGCCGATCGGCTGCACGTGTCTGCGGCACCGCACACGGCGCGATCATACGTGGCGAGGCCCGAGTGCAATTTCAGTGCCACGAAGGCATCGGGTTCGCACGCGAGATACCCGGATTTACAGCAGTTTCGGGCCGAAGGGCGCACCGGATTTCCCTTCGTCTCTCGCACCTCTGCATCCCTCGTGCAGCGTCGCTGCCGCAGCCCGCCGCCGGTCTCAGACCACCGGGCGGCCGCTGCGGCGTATTGCATGCGGGCCGGATCGTGCACGTGCACGCGATTCGCGGCGCGCAGGCCGCGCGCCTGCAACGCCGGCTCCCGGCCGCCCGACGGCTCGGGACTGCGGCCGACGCACCCCCGCCGGGCGCTAGTTCGCGAGCGCGTCTGGGCCTTCGAGCTTGCCGCGCAGGCGGTACTCCTCGCGCCGCAGCCCGTGCAGCTTCATCTTCCGATGCAGGGTCGCGGCATCGACGAGCGCGTGCTTCGCGGAGAGGTTGATGCCGCCGCGATACTTCCGGAGGACCCGCGCGAGATAGTCCTTCTCGGCGCGCCGCAGGTACTCCTTGAGCGGGACCTCGTAGTCGTAGCCGCCGTGGCGACCGTTCCCGTTCGCCTGCTCCCGGCCGACGCCGCTGTGCCCGGGCAGGTCGACCTCGCGGATCACGGCACCGCTCGTGCGGAGGATCGCGCGCTCGATCACGTTCCCGAGCTCGCGCACGTTGCCCGGCCACGAGTAGCTCATGAGCTGGGACAACGCCTTGTTCGAGAGGCGGTTGATGCCCTTCTCGCGCGCCATCTCGCTGTTGCGCAGGAACTCGCCGACGAGAAGCGGGATGTCCTCGATGCGCTCCCGCAGGGGCGGGATGCGCAGCGGGACGACGTTGATCCGGTAGTAGAAGTCCTCGCGCATCCGGCCTTCGGCGACCGCCTGCGCGAGGTCCATGTTCGTCGCGCAGATGATGCGCATGTTCACCTTGATGCGGCGGTTCGAGCCGAGCTTCTCGACCTCGCGCTCCTCGAGGACGCGCAGGAGCTTCAGCTGCATGTTGAGCGAGATGCTCTCGATCTCGTCGAGGAAGAGCGTCCCGGCGCTCGACAGCTCGATCTTGCCGACGCGGTCGTGGATCGCGCCGGTGAACGCGCCGCGCTCGTAGCCGAAGAGCTCGCTCTCGAGCAGCGTGTCCGGGAAGGCCGCACAGTTGATCGCGACGAAGCGCCCGCCCTTGCGCTTGCCCTGGAAGTGGATCGCGCGCGCGGCCAGCTCCTTGCCCGTCCCCGACTCGCCGTAGATGAGCACCGTCGCGTCGTTCTGCGCGAGCACGCTGATCGTCTCGAAGATCTCGTGCATCACACGGTTCCGGCTCACCATGTTCGCGAAGGAGTAGCGGTCGGAGAGCTGGCTGCGGAGGTAGTTGATCTCGTCGAGGAGCCGGCGCTTCTCGAGGATCTTCTCCGTGGCGAGGAGGATCTCCTCCTTCTGGAACGGCTTCGTGATGTAGTCGCTCGCGCCCTGCTTGATCGCCTCGACGGCGCCTTTGATGCTCGCGTAGCCGGTGATCATGATGACGTCGAGATCGGGCCACCGATCACGGATCTCGCGGGTGAGCCCGATGCCGTCCGTCCCGGGGATCTTGAGGTCGACGACCGCGAGCGAGAACTCCTGCTCGCCGAGGAGCCGCAGCGCCTCGGGTGCGTTCGGCGCGCTCGCGACGGTGTACTGCTGCGACGAGTACAGGTCTTCGAGCTGACGGCAGATGAACGGGTCGTCGTCGACGATGAGGATTCGCGTTTCCATCTCTCAAACCTCTGGCAGGGGCTGCAGGGGGAGGAAGATGCGGAGCCTCTTCGCTTCGCGGTCTCCGCCGTCCTCGACGAGCTCGCCGCCGTGCAGGGCGATGATCCGCTGGGCGACCGCCCACTCGACGCCCGCCTCCGCCGTGCGGAACAGCGGCGACGCCTCGCTCGGGTTCACCAGCTCGAACGCGATCTCGAGCCCCGCGCAGTCGCGCCGCGTGCTGCGCCCGAACTCGACACGGAGCTGGCTGTCGGCTCCCATCTGCTTGGCCAGGTGGCGGACGGCGACCTCGAAAGCGATCGAGACCTGTCCGGGATCGACGAGCAGATCGGCGCCGTTCCAGTCGCCCTCGTGGCTCACGGCGACCGGCGTGCCGTTCACGTGCGCCCGGACCTGGAACAGCATGCCCTCGACGACGTCCGGGACGCTCATCGCAACCGGAACGAGCTTGGTCGGATTGAAGTACCCGAGCGACACCTTCAGGAAGTCCTCGAGGTTCTTGATCGTCCGCTCGAGCATCTCCGCCGCCGTCGAGTCCGACGATTCGCGCGCCGGGGCGTCCTTCAGGTACTCGGACCAGTAGTAGAGCTTGTGGAAGAAGTTCCCGAGCTCGTGCGAGATCTCGGCGAGCACCTTCTCCTGGACGAGGACGACCGAGCCCGACTCCGCACGGAGCGGTGGGGACGAGGCGTGGCGCCCGGCCCGCTCGTGCCGCTCGTCGGCGGCCGGGTATTTGCTGGCTGACATCGCGCTCGCTTCGCCGCTCGGCCGCATCGCGACGGCCAGTGCACGCCGGCGCCGCCGCCCCGCCGACGGGAGAGTCCGGGGAGAAGCGCTCGTCACTGCCCGACGCGACATCCCGCGCCGTCCGCGCGGTCGGCCGCTCTGGCGGCGGTCATTGTAGGAGCGGACGCTGCAAGCTTGCAAGCACAAATCGCGCACGTTCGCGACAGCACAGCGCCTGCGCAGGCCGCCGCGCGTCAGCCGCCGGGCGGACGAGACACCGTCGGACGCGCCTCGAACGCGAGCTTCAAGTTGTGAACTTTGCGCAGCTCGTAGTCCATCTTGAGGAGCGCCTCGATGACCGCCTTGATCTCGAGCGTCATGCGGTCGAGCTCCTCGAAGGAGACCCGCTCGAGCTCACGGCGCACCTGCTCGTAGAGATTCAGCAGGCTTCCGAGCCCCCCCGCCGCCGTCAGTCGCCTGTCGATCTCTTCGTACGAGGACATGATGCGCTCCAGGCGGTCGCGTACGCCTTCTGTATCTGAAGTCGTCTCTTGCACGATCCCCCTCGGGAAGCGCCGTCGCAGGCTGCAATTCGAGTGCCATGGAACCCCGCGATTCTCCAAGAAACTCAACCCGCGATGCAACCCCGGGGTCCGACCTTCGTCGCACGCCTGCACGAAGAGGCCCGCCGAGCCGCGCCCGTGCACGGGGGGCGTGCGGACGAGCGACGGTGCGCGCGCGGGAGGCCCGCTCGCGCCACGCCGCGCGCTCGCGAGGCCAGCCGCGGACGGCGCGCGGCCCCGAAATCACGACGCTTTTCTTGACAGCCCGAGGATCGTGCTGTATCTGCGCGCCGGCTCGTGTCCGGGGGCGGCTCGCGCGAGGGAGGGTGCTGATGACGAAGGCGCAACTGGTGGCGAAGCTCGCGGCGGAGGGCGGGCTCGGCCGCAAGCAAGCCGATCAGCTGCTCGACTCGCTCGTCGACACCGTCGTGAAGACGGTGAAGAAGGGCGAATCGGTGAAGATTCCCCGTCTCGGCATATTCCGGCTTCGCAAGATGAAGGCGCGGGTCGGACGCAATCCGCAGACCGGCGAGCCGATCAAGATCCCGGCGCGGAGGAAGGTCGGGTTCTCGGTCGCGAAGACGTTCAAGGAGAGCGTCCTCGGGACGAAATAGCGTACGAACGGCGCGCGGGCTCCGACCCGCGGCGCATCCACCGGGAGGTGCCATGAGGCTCGAGCGGGTAGTCGTCGCGTCCCTGCTGGCGTTCGTGACCGGTTGCGCGACCCTCATCCACGGGCCGTACGAGGACGTGCGCGTCGAGTCCGACCCGCCGGGCGCCAACGTCACCGTGTCCCCGCTCCTCTCCGAGCGGGGCCCCGGCTACCTCGACCCGCAGAAGCAGTACACGACGACGACGCCGGCGACGGTCCGCCTGCGTCGCGACAACGCCTACCGCGTCGAGCTGTCGAAGCCGGGCTACAAGATCAGCACCGCGAAGGTCGTGAGCGCGTACGATTGGCTGGGCGCGCCGGAGCTGTGCGGCCCGTGCGAGGCGGTCGGCGAGCTGCCGACGTACGACATGAAGGGCCGGTCCCTGCCCGTCCGCTTCGCCGAGTCGGCCTTCTACGAGTACCCGCGCGGCTTCTTCCGGGCCTGGGGCCGCGCGCTGCGGATCTTCGGGCCGCAGGCCCTGCTCGGCACGGCGTTCAAGCTCCAGCCGGAGAACGGCGGCTTCCTGTCGAACTGGCACGGGCTCGGTACGCCGGTCGTGTCGGCGCGCCTCGAGCCCACCGGCAACTGACGATCTGGTGAGTGAGGAGGCCTCGGCCGGGCGAGCTGCCGGCCGGGCTCCGTCGCGCGCGGTCGCGGGCGCGGCCGGCGCTCAGGCGGGACGTCGGGCGGGAAGCGGGAGGACGGCGGGCAGCAGGGCGAGCACGAGCCCCACGACCGGCACCATGTAGCGGACGACGGAGAGCACGATCACGGTCATTCCCCAGAAGTAGGCGACGAGGACGCAGACGACGATCGCGAGCCGGCGCGCCGCGCCCCGGCGGCGGAAGGCGGCCACCGTCGCCCACGCACCGAGCCCCAGGTAGAAGACCTGGATCAGCGCGATCGCGCGCTCCCAGCGGCCGCTGTCGGTGCCGTACCAGCTGCGGGCGGCTTTCAGCGCAAGGAGCTTCGCGGCGGCGCGCGGATCGCGGCGCACCTCGACGCGAACGGCCGCGGCAACGTCGCCGAGCGTGTCGAGCCGGCGCGCCGCGAGGCGGACCATCGCGGCGCGGACGTCGTCGCCGACGCCGACGTCGACGCGGTACGGCTTGTCGCCGGACGCGAAGGTGAGCCCGTCGCGGATGCTCGGCACGCCGCCGGTGCTGAGCGGGACGACCCGTCCCGTCTCCGCGTACACCCAGGCGACCCAGGGCGCGACCACGGCGAGGCTCCCCGCGATGATGCACGCCGCGCCGGCGAGGCGCGGGCCCGGCCGCACGTCGCGGCGGAGCGCGACGAAGGCGAGCGCGAGGAGCACGCTCGTGCCGAGCGCGATCGAGCGGATCAGCATCGCCACGCCGAGCACCGCCCCGGCGCCGAGGAGGCGCAGCCACGCGAGGCGGGGAGCGTCGAGCGCCGCGAAGAACAGGACGACGCCCGCGTAGAGCGCGGCCATGAACGGCAGCTCGCTGTTCGGTTGCTTCGTGAGCCAGAGGACGAGGGGATAGGTGAGCCAGGCGAGCGCGGCGACGAGCGCGCGGCGGGGGCCCCACACGCGGGCGGCGAGCGCGTGGAGGAGCCCCGCCGCAGCCACCGTGCTCGCGACCGTGAGCGCGGAGAGGCCGACGTGCTCCGGCAGGCCGAGGACGTGGGCCAGCCGGAGCACCGCGGCGAGGACGAGGGGATAGCCGGGCGGATAGGCGACGGCCGGAGCGCCCGGTGCGAGAAAGAGACCCCGGCCCGCGAGCACGCTGCGGGCGACGGGGTCGTAGAAGTCGCGGAAGTCGCTCGCCTCGTTGACGCCTGCCCCGGCGGGCAGGAGCGCCCCGAAGACGAGCGGCACGAGCCCCGCCGCGACGAGCACGATCGCGGACGACCGTGCGCGCGCGGCGGGGAGGCCGTGGACGGCCATCGGCTACGGCATGCAGACGAGGCGCACCGCGTCGGAGTCCACGCGACGAGGCGCGGCGGCCGTCGCCTTCACCCTCACCGTGACCGAGCCCGGCCTGCGGCCGTGCTTCCTGAGCGCGACCGTGACCGGCGTGATGCGCGTACAGGCGTTCGGGGTCGTGAACGCCGGCGAGAACGTGATGCTCCGCCCCGCCTGGCTGGCGCCCTGGGGGACGAGCTGGAGGAGCGCCGCCACGGCGGCGTCCGCCATCTTCCCGGTGCCGCGGAGCCGCGCGACGCCGGACGCACGGCACGAGAACCGGCTGTCCGTCTCGTTGAGGCACCACGCCACCCGGAAGGTGCACCGGCCGGGGACGTTGTCGAAGTCGCAGCTCCGGTTCCCGTCCTTGCACCGCACGAGGGGCTTCGGAACGCCGCGTTTCACGACGAGCGGGGCGCGGACGAGCATCTCGGCGACGCAGTCCGTCCTTCGCGGGCCGCCGCCCGGGATGCATCCATTCGGCTCGGCGTCGCAGCGCGGCCGGCACTCCGGGCTCTGCACGACGTCGTAGCGGCACACGCCGTCTCCGCCGCACGTGTCGACCGTGCAGCCGTCGCCGTCGTTGCAGTCCGCGTTCGTGCGGCAGCCGACGTGTCCGCCCCCACCCCCGCCCCCGCAGTCGCTGCCGGGCGTCGCGACGCGCACGAGCTGGTTCCCGCGATCCGCGACGAGAAGCCGACCGGCTGGATCGATCTCGATGTCCGTCGGGATGAGCATGCTCGCCTGCGGCCCGGGGCCGACGGCCAACGCGGGCCGCCCGTCGCCGAGGATCGTCGTGATCGTCCCCGATCCGTCGATCCCGTTCGGCCCGGGCGCGATGCGCCGGACCTTGTTGTTCAGCTGGTCGACGATGAGGAGCGCGCCGTCGCGGTCGACGACGACGTCCGTCGGCCCGTTCAGCATCGCGCTTCCCGCGGGTCCGCCGTCGCCGGCGGCGCCCGGCGTGCCGGGGACGCCGGCGATGCGCGTCACGTTGCCGGCCGTGTCCACCTTCCGGATGAGGTGGTTGCCGAAGTCCGCGATGTACAGGTTGCCCGCGCTGTCGAAGGCGAGCCCCGACGGCTGCGTGAGCTGCGCCACCGCCGCCGGTCCGTCGGCCGCGCCGGGCACGCCCGATCCGACCGCGGTGCTGATCCTCCCGTCGGCGGTCACGCGCCGGATGCGATGGTTGTTGAAGTCCGTGATGTAGACCGCGCCGTCGCCGCCGATGGCGATCCGCAGCGGCGTGTCGAGCGGCGCGCCGACCGCGGGCACGTTCTCGCCCCCTTTGCCCGCGACACCGACCCCGCCGGCGACCTTGCCCGCGAAGTCGTGGAGCGTGCCGGCGGCGTCGATGCGGTAGACGCGGTGGTCCTGCGCGTCGGCGATGTAGACGTTGCCGGCGGCGTCGACCGCGATGCCCGTCGGCTGCCGGAGCGGGGCGACGGCGGCGGCGGTGCCGTCCACCGGCGAGGCGTTCACGCCGTCCCGGTTGACGACGGTCGTGATGCCGCCCGCGCCGTCGATCAGGCGCACGCGGTGGCTGTCGTGCTCGGAGATGTAGACGCCCGCGGCGCCGACGGCGAGGCCGGTCGGACGGTTGAGGAGGGCCTGGGCGGCCGCCCCGCCGTCGCCCGGGCCGTTGCCGTCGCCCACGAGCGTGCTGGTCGCATCGGCCGCGGGGTCGTATCGGCGGACCCGGTTGTTGTCGGTGTCGGGGATGATGACGGCGCCCCCCGCGCCGAGCGCGACGCCCGGGTGGTTGAAGCGCGCGAAGATCGCCGGACCCTCCCGGAAGCCCAGGTTCCCGTCGCCGACGACGAGGTGGATCTTCCCGTCGGTGGTCACCTTGCGGATGACGTTGCTGTTCGTGTCCGCGATGAACACGACGCCGCTCGAGTCGACGGCGAGGTCCGTCGGTCCGTTGAGCGGCGTCGAGAGCGCCGGCACGCCGTCACCGGCGGCCCCCGCCGTTCCGTTCCCGGCGAAGGGTACCAGCGTCCCGCCCACCAGCTTGTAGACGCGGTTCGCGGTCGCGTCGGCGACGTAGAGCGTGTCGCCGGCGCCGAAGGCGAGGCCGATCGGCCGCGCGAGTCCCGCGGCGATCGTGGAGATCCGGTGCGTCGCCGCGTCGACCTTGCGCACGCGCCCGTTGCCGAGGTCGCTGATGAACACGCTCCCCGCCGAGTCGAGCGCGAGACGGACCGGCAGGTTGAGGGTCGCGTTCGTCGCGAGCTGCCCGTCGTTCAGGTCGTCCGCCGCGTCGTTCCCGGGCTTGCCGGGGTCGTCGCCGTCGATCGAGCCCGTCGTGATGCCGCTGCCGGCGACGCGGGTGAGGAGGCCGTCGGCGCCGACCTTCCACACGACGTCGTGGCCCGTGTCGGCGATGTAGACGTCCGTCCCGGCGAGCGCGACGCCGCTCGGCTCCTTGAGACCGGTGAGCGTCGCCGGCTGCCCCTCGATCGCGGGCTGCGGCGCGCCCTCACCGGCGACGGTCGTCACCGTGCCCGTCGCCGCGTCCCAACGACGGATGCGGTCGTTCTGCGCGTCGGCGATGAACAGGTTGCCGGCGCCGTCGACCGCCACCTGCCGCGGCGACCACAGGACCGCCTGCGCTCCCGGTCCCCCGTCGCCCACGCCCCGCCCCGCGAAGATCCCGAGGTCGAGGCACGTCTGCGCCCGCCCCGGCGTCGCTGCGAGCACGAGCCACGCCGCCGCGAGCAGGGCGAACGTCCACACCTCGACGAGCTTCGTCCGAGACTCCATGCCTGTCACTCCTTTCTCGACTCCTCTCGGTCCCCGCGCACGCCTGCGTCGCGACGACCCAGCGCGCCGTCTCGCGCGCGATCAGTCGATGGCCGGCCGGGCCGGCGTGGTAGTCGCCGCGAAGGAACAGGTCCGCGGCGCGACGCCGGCGAAAGGCCGGCGTCGTGTCGATCAACGGAATGCCCTCCCGCGCCGCGAACGCCGCCAGGGCGCGCGGCATCGCGTCGGTCGACGCGTAGTCGACGTCGCGGAACCCGTGGGCGGGATACGGGAGGCGCTCCTCGCGATAGAGCCGTCGCCGCTCGGGCCGGACCTCGAGGTCGAGCGGCGTGACGACGAGCGCGAACCGCGCGCCGGCCGCCCGCGCGTCCGCCGCCATGCCGGCGATCGCCGCCTGCGTCGCCGTCCATCGCGCCCCGAGGTCCTCGGGACGGCCCGCGAGCGGCGCGATCTCCCGCGCGAGCCCCGACGGCTCGAAGAACGCCGGCGTGAGCGCGTGCCGCACGAGTCGGAAGCCGCGGTCGACGAGCCCGATCGACCCCCCGAGCGCCGCGACGCGCGCCTCGAGGCCGCGCGCGAGCCACGCGCGCGACCAGCGCGGCGGCGGTGGCGTCTCGGGCGCCGGGACGACATCCCACCACGAGAAGCTCGCGAGGACGACGTCGGGCGCGAGCCGCGGCAGGAGTGCCGCGAGCCGACGCCGCTCCTGCCCGACGTGCAGGTTCGGAACGCCGCCGTTCAGCACCTCGACGGCCCGAACGGGTGCGAGCCGACGCGCGAGCCGACGCGGATACGTGTCCCGCGCCGCGACGCCGTAGCCGAACGTGTACGCGTCGCCGACGGTCAGGATCCGGCAGACGCCAGGCGCGGGGCGCGGCGCCGGATCGGCGTCCTCCCGCAGGCCGAGCGCGTTCAGCCGGTAGCGCACGACGGGCTGGCCGGGCGCGAGCGCCCAGCGCGCGTCGGCGTGCGGGCGGAGCACGGGATCGCCCCGCTCGTCGAGCGTCCGGAGCGCGCTCCACGGCGGCGCGACGCTCCACGGACCGATCGCCGCGCGGGACGGGCCGAAGCGCGCGACGCGCAACGTCCCCTCCCCCACGAGCGCGAGCGTGCAGAGGACGACGCCGATCCGCACGACGCGCCCGGGCCGTCCGAGCGCCGCCCGAGACATCGCCCACTACGGCGCGAGCGGTGCGGGCGGCCGGCGGCGCCCCCCGACGGGCGCCGGGCGGCAGCCGACCTTGAGGACCGCGTGCAGCTTCCGGCCGTCGGCGAGCGTCACGACGAAGGGCACGTGCTCGCGGGCGACCCTCCGGCGGAGCCGGCCCGCGAGCGCGACCCGTACGGCGACGGGTCCGACGCACGTCCGCCCCGTCACGGGCAGGCGCGGATCGAGGAGGGCCGCGAGCTCCGCCAAGCCGCCCGCCTTCTTGCGGCGGACGCGCACGCTCGCCACCGGCGCCCGGAAGTCGCATCGGGCGCTCGCCGGTCCGGGATCGGTGCAGAGGATCACCCGGAAGGAGCACGCGCCGTCGCTCGTCCGATCGGCGTCGCACGCGGGGTCTCCGTCCTCGCAGAGTCCGCGCGGGATTCCGACGACGCCCAGGCGGCATCCGCCGCGCCCAGCGACCGGCACCGGGGCGCACGACGACGCGTGCTCGCACGCGCCCGGCGCCACGCACGTGTCGGCCGTGCACGGGTCGTCGTCGGCGCAGTCCTGCGCGGGGTCGCGCGCGCACGTCCCGGCCCGGCACGCCTCGACGCCGTTGCACGCGTCCTCGTCGCCGCACGGCGTGCCGTCGGCGACCGGGTCGGAGACGCAGAGACCGCCGCGGCACGACGCGACGCTGCACGGCCCGGGCGGCACGCAGTCCATCGCCGTGCGGCAGAGGGGCGACGCTGCGGTGCCGAACGTCTCCAGCTCCGCGAGGCCCGGCGTCCCGACGTCTTCGTCGACGGTGAACGTGAGCGACCGGATGCGGTGCGAGCGGTCGAGGACCACCTCGTCGCCGCGCCCATCGTTCGCGAGCGCCGGCACGCGCACGACCGTGCCGTCGTCGAGCACGAGCCGGCCCGCGGTCACCCGATCGCCGAGGCCCACGCGGTCGTAGAGCACGACCCGGTCGACGAGGACCGGGGCGGGCCAGGCGAGGTGGAGCCAATGGGCCGTCGTCGGACCCGCGACGGCCCATTCGGTGCCGGGCGCCGCGGGCGCCCCGTCGACGACCCCGTCGATAGCCTGCGCCGCCCCCTGCCCCGGCGCCGCGCTCGACGCGCTGGCCGTCGCCCCGCGCGCGACGTTCGTCGAGTAGCTGCCGACGCGGACGGCGTCGGCCCAGTAGAACTCGTCCGCCTTCGCGTGCGACCAGAGGACGTCGCTCGCCTGGCTCCGGTAGCGCGACAGCGCCTGCGCCTTCAGGTTCTGGTCGAAGGCCGCGACGCGCATGGCGGGCGGAACGGCCCGGGAGACGCGCGCCGTCCAGTCGAGAATCGTCCGCGGCAGCGACGGCGGCATGACGAACGGCACGGTGGGGTCGAACCGCCGCGGGACGCCGCTCGACGCCGCCGGGTTCGGCCACGCGTCGTCGTCTCCGGCGGGCAGCGTGCCGTCGTGCGGCGTCCCCACGGGCCAGAAGTCGTCGAAGGGGTAGTCGAGCGGGTCGTGCACGATCGTCGTCTCGAGCAGCGGCCGGAAGCGTCCGTCCGCGGCCGCGACGAGGCGCGCGGCGTCGCGGACGGCGTAGAACGTCGCGCGGTGATCGGGATGCTCGTCGAACGGCCCGGTCACGACGATCTCGTCGGGATCGACGTGCGCGAGCACGCCGCGGACGTCGTCGACGAGGGTCGGGCGGTTGTACGGCCCGGGCACGCCCGTGACCGCCGTGTGCCAGTCCGTCCGCCCGTAGCCGCGATCCCCGTACGTCGCTTTCCGACCGCTGCGCGGCGAGAGATACGCGTCGCCGGTGCCCGGGGCGTCGTTCCACACCGACAGGAGCCCGGCGTCGGGATAGCCGAGGAACACGACGTCGTTCTCCGGCAGCCCGAGCAGCCCGAGCGCGTTCACGGACTCGGTCTCGCGCGAGAGCCCGTAGTCCGTGCCGTAGTAGTCGCCGTTCGTCACGACCGCGACGTGCACGTCGCGTCCGGCGGCGAGCGCCGTCGCGAGGAGCCCGCCCGCCGCGAGCACCTCGTCGTCCGGATGCGGGGCGACGACGAGGAGCCCGCCGGCCCGTGCCCGCGTGCCGATCGCGAGCGCGACGGCGACGGCGACGCCGAGCCGCCGCCTCATGCGCGCACGATGCGTTCGCGCCCCGCCCGGACGGCGCGCGTGAAGTTCCGCGTGTCCACGACGAGGCGGCTGTGGCGCACGACGAACTCCGGGTCGAAGGCGTCGTGCGCCGTCACGACGAGCACGGCATCGCTGCGCCGGAGCGTGTCCGCGGTGAGCGGCGTCGAGCGCAAATTGAAGCGGTAGCGCCGGAAGCTCCCGAGCGCGGGAACCCACGGGTCGTGGTACGCGACGCGCGCCCCGCGCTCGCGGAGGAGCTCGAGCAGGTGGAGCGCCGGCGACTCCCGCGTGTCGTCGACGTTCGGCTTGTAGGCGACGCCGAGGACGAGCACGCGCGCGCCACGAACGGCCCGCCCCCGCGCGTTGAGCGCGTCGTCGAGCTTCCGGAGGACCCATTCGGGCATCCCGGTGTTGATCTCGCCCGCGAGCTCGATGAAGCGCGTCGTGAAGCCGTGCTGGCGCGCCTTCCACGACAGGTAGAACGGGTCGACGGGGATGCAGTGGCCGCCGAGCCCGGGGCCGGGGGCGAAGGGCGTGAAGCCGAACGGCTTCGTGGCCGCCGCCTCGACCACCTCCCACACGTCGATCCCCATGCGGTCGAAGAGCATCTTGAGCTCGTTCACGAGCGCGATGTTCACGCTCCGGTAGGTGTTCTCGAGGATCTTCGCGGCCTCCGCGACGCGCGCCGAGCGCACGACGATCGGCCGTTCGATGACGGCGCCGTAGAGCGCGGCCGCCAGCCGCGTGCACGCGGGCGTCACCCCGCCCACGAGCTTCGGGATCGTCCGCGTCGTGTACCGCGGGTTCGTCGGGTCCTCGCGCTCGGGCGAGAACGCGAGGAACACCTCCCGGCCGACGACGAGCCCGGTCGACTCGAGGCGCGGCCGGACGACCTCGTCCGTCGTCCCGGGATAGGTCGTGCTCTCGAGGACGACGAGCTCGCGCGCGTGCAGCGTGCGCGCGACGGCCTCGGTGCTGGCGACGACGAACGACAGATCCGGCTCGCGCGACGCCGTGAGCGGGGTCGGCACGCAGATGAGGACGGCGTCGCAGGCCCGAAGACGCTCGAGCTCGGTCGTCGGCGCGAGCCGCCCCGCCCCGTCGCGCCCGAGCACCGTGTCGAGCGGCGCGATCAGCGGCCGGAGGCGCGCGGCGGGCTGGTGGGCGATGTAGCTCTCGCCGCGCGCGAGCCGCGCGACCTTCTCGGGGTCCGCATCGAAGCCGACGACGGGGAAGCCGCCTTCGGCGAACGTGCACGCGAGCGGGAGCCCGACGTAGCCGAGACCGATCACGCCGAGGCGCGCGCGGCGCGCCGCGATCAGATCCGCCAGGGCGCGCTCGATCGGGTTCGCCACCGCGACCCCCCGTTCGCGCGGGGCGGGAGACCGCTCCGGCTTAGGCATGGCGACTTCCGAGGACGGGCGCGACGCCGAGCACCCGGCGGACGACGGCCCAGAGGACGCGCAGGTCCGACGCGAGCGTCCGCTCGCGCGTGTAGGCGCAGCTGAGCCGCACCTTGTCGGGCAGGATGACCTCGACGTAGCGCCGCTCGGGGTCCGCCGCGCCCGCGAGGAGCTCGGCCTCGTCGTAGTAGCGGAGCGTCGCGGGGTCGGCGAGCCCGGGACGGACGGCCGTGTACTCGCGCGCGGCCGCCCCGAGCGCGGCGAGGTACTCGGGCACCTCCGGGCGGGGCCCGACGAGGCTCATCGTGCCCGTGAGGACGTGCACCAGCTGCGGCAGCTCGTCGAGCTTCCAGCGGCGGAGCCAGCGGCCGAGCGGCGTGATGCGCCCGTCGTCGGCGGCCGTGATCGACGGACCGGCGGCGCGCGCCGTCATGGTGCGGAGCTTCAGCAGCCGGAACGGACGGCCGTCGCGTCCGACGCGCGTCTGCCGGAAGAACGCCGGGCCGGGCGACGTGAGGCGCACGGCGAGCGCGAGCACGCCGAGCAGCGGCGCCGTGACGGCGAGGAGCGCGCCCGCCACGGCGACGTCGACGACCCGCATCGCGGGGCGCGCGCCCGTCATCGCCGGGCCGCCTCGAGGACGTCGCGGAGGGCGTCCACCACGCGGTCGACGTCGTCGAGCGCGAGGTCCGGGTAGAGCGGGAGGCTCAGGCACCGCGCGAAGAGGGCCTCGGCACCGGGATGGTCGCCGCGCGCCGTCCCGAACGTGCGCCGATAGTACGCGTGGAGGTGGAGGGGGATGAAGTGCACGCTCGTCCCTATGCCGCGCGCGCGGAGCGCGTCGGCCACGGCCGCGCGGTCGACGCGGAGCCGGTCGAGCCGCAGCCGCACGACGTAGAGGTGCCACGCCGACTGGACGCCCGGAGGCTCTTCGGGCAGCTCGACGAGGTCCGAATCCGCGAGCCCGGCGCGGTACCGCTCGACGCGCGCGAGGCGGGCCTCGTGGAGCTCGTCGAGCCGCGCGAGCTGCACGAGCCCGAGCGCGGCGAGGACGTCCGGCAGGTTGTACTTGTAGCCGACGTCGAGGACGTCATAGGCCCACGTTCCGGCGGCGCTGTAGCGCTTCCACGCGTCGCGGGACATCCCGTGAAGGCGTAGGACGCGGATGGTTTCGGCCCAATCCTCGCGGGCGGTCGTCACCATGCCGCCCTCGCCCGTCGTCAGGGTCTTCGTGGCGTAGAAGCTGAACGCGGTGGCGTCGGCGATCGTGCCGACGAGGCGCCCGTCGCGGCGCGCGGGCAGCGCGTGCGCCGCATCGTCGACGACGACACCGCCCCCCGCGTGCGCGATCGCACCGATCGTGCCGGAGTCGCACGGGGCCCCCGCGAGGTGCACGGGCACGACGGCGCGCGTGCGCGCGGTCCACCGGCGCTCGACCTCCTGCGGGAGGAGCAGCCCCGTCGCCGGGTCGACGTCCGCGAGGACCGGCCGGGCGCCGAGATACAGCACCGCCTCGGCGGTCGCGACGAACGTGAACGTCGGCACGATCACCTCGTCGCCGGGACCGACGCCGGCGGCGCGGAGCGCGAGGTGGAGCGCGGCCGTGCCGGTGCTGACGGCGAGCGCGTGCGGGACGCCGAGCCGCTCCGCGAACGCCGCCTCGAAGCGGACGGCGCGCGGTCCCGTCGTGAGCCAGCCCGAACGGAGCGTCGCGACGACCTCCGCGATCTCGGCATCGCCGATCGCCGGACGATGGAACGGGATCTCCTCGTGCCGCTCCGCGCGCGCGGGCGCGTGCGCGCCCGCGCCCGGCGCGCGTTCGCGCACCGCGATCTCCCATTCGTCCGAGCTTTCCAGCTCGCGAGCGCGCCGATCGGGGTCGTCACGTATGGACATAGGTCACAGTCACCTTTTTGACGTTGCCGCCTACCGGAAGCGGGTGGTAAGCCGCCGCGCCGAGTCGGCGGGCTGGGGCTGCGGTGGCGGTTCCGATTCTCAACCGTCGGCGGAGGAGGCAGCGGATGCGGTTGAACCGACTGGTCGAGGCTCGGAGTGGACGGTGGTGGCGCGGCGGACTGTGGGCGGTGGTTGTCGTGGCGGCCCTCGGTGCTCGCGGCGCGTCCGCCGCGAGCACCGAGCCCGCCGGTCTCGCCGCGACGCTCTCGGGCGCGCCCGCGGCGCCCGTGCGGGAGCGCGCGGTGGGCATCGGGCGCCGCGGCATCGGCATCCGATTCACGGCGCCCGCGACGACGACGCTCACGACGGTCTACGCGTCGTGGCGGCGCACCCAGCCCGGGTGCAGCCTCACCCTGCGCGCGGACGCGGACGGCTCGCCCGGCGCGGTCCTCGCGAGCGCGCCCATCGCGCATGTCGAGCCCGCGCCCGGCGCGCGGCGGCAGCCGGGCTGGATCGCGACGCCGCTCGAGGCGTCGCTCCGGCAGGGCACGGTCTACCACCTCGTCTACGCGTGCGTGCGCTGGAACGGGGCGTGGCTCACGTACGTCGTCGAGAGCGAGCGCGCGGCGGCGGACGGCCTCTGGCGGCTCGAGCACCTGCGCCACCGGAAGGCGCACCAGAAGCCGGGCGGCGCCGCGCCGCTCTTCGCGCTCGCGTTCGCCGACGGCCGCTGGTGGGGGCAGCCGTACCGTGCGATGCCGGACCGCCCGATGATCCGCATCTGCGGCACGCACCAGGTGGAGGAGACGATCGTCCCGAGCGCGCCCGTCACGCTGGGGGGCGTGCAGCTCCCGTTCAGCTCCGGACGGCGCGGGCACCTGGAGTTCACTCTGTCGAGCGGCGGCAGGACCATCCTGTCCGGCTCGCTCGTCAGGCACCACGCCCCGGGTCGCGGGCGCCACCGCACCCGCGCGGCCGCCGTGTACCGGCCGGCGGCGATCGTCGACCGCGTCGTCCTCTCGCCCGGCGTCCCGTACACGATCCGCCTGAGCGCTCCGGCGAAGCGCGGCGGCTGCCTCCGTCAGCGCGCGCTCGTCACCGATCTCCCGCTCGGCCGGCCGGTCACCGGCGTCGCCGTCGAATCGCTCGGCGGCTCGCACGACGCCGGGCGGACGTGGGAGCCGCTCGATGCGAGCCTCGGCCTCTCCCTCCTGACGCCGGAAGACGTCGCGCGCGTCACGGGCGGCGGCGACGGCCCCGCCGGCGGCGGTGGCGGCGGCGCCAAGCCCACACGCCGCTACGAGTCGATCTACGTCGGCGGCTACCTCGGCTCGTACGACCCCCGCACCGTGGCCGTGTGGCCGAAGAAGCTCGACCTGATCCTCGGCGGCGGCTACCTGGAGGGCGCGAAGCTCCCCGCCGCGCGGGCGCTCGCGGCGAGCGCGGGGAACGACGACGTCAAGTTCATCTACTACTTCAGCATGACCGACATGGACTCGCGCTGCGGCTGCCTCGACCAGGACTTCTACGACGCCTTCCGCGGCAGCCACCCCGAATGGATCCTCCGCAACGGGAGCGGCGGCGCCGTGTCGACGGTGAACGGCATCGGCCGGGTCTACGCCGTCGACATCGGCAATCCGGCCTTCGTGAACGCGTGGGCCGACTTCGCCCTCGCGATCGCGGACCGCTACGGCTGGGACGGCGTCTTCGCCGACAACGTCGCGCGCGGGCAGTTCGCCGAGTGGTCGAGCTGGCCCTACAACCCGCGCACGGGCGCGCCCTACCGGCCCGAGGACTACCGCAACGACATCCTGAACGCGCTCCAGATCCTGAGGAGCCGCTTCCACGCCGAGGGGAAGATCGTCGTCGGCAACCACTCGCAGTCGTGGCGCGCGGAGACCTTCAACCTGCCCGTCACCCAGAGCGAGATCCTCACGATGGACGGGGTCGAGATCGAGGACTGCGTCTTCAACTACGACGGCAGCCCGCACACCGAGAGCGAGTGGATCCAGCAGCTCCGCTACCTCGACTTCGCCAACCAGCACGGCACGCGGACGGTGTGCTGCGGGTCGACGTCGGGCGCGATCGGCGACCCGTCGCGCCGCGGCTTCCTGCTCGCGAGCTACCTCCTCACCAAGGAGGGCTTCTCGACCATCTCCGAGCTGAACAACCTCGACAACTGGTGGGACGATCTCGCGCTCGACCTCGGCGCGCCGACCGGCCGCTACACCTGCCTCGATCCGAACGCCGGCCTCGCGCCGACCGGGGACTGCCCGAGCCCGGGCAAGATCTACGTCCGCGAGTGGGAGAAGGGGCGCGTGCTCGCGAACCCGAGCTCGGGCCGGACGGTCACCGTGCCGCTCGGCGGCACGTTCCTCGATCACGGGTCGCGCGTCACCTCGGTGACGCTCGGGCCGCGCAGCGGCGCGGTCCTCGTCCGGCCGAACACGTAGACGTCGAGGAACGTGAAGGCCCAATCGCTCGGCCGGGCGGCGACGGGCCAGGTCCAGAGGGCGAGCGGCCCCTGCCGGAAGACGGCGAGGGTCGCTCGCCCCGCGAGCGACGGCCGCGCGCGCGCGAGCCGCGTGGAGGGCACGACGGCGAGGTCGGCCGCGCCCGCCTCGGGCGTCCCGAGGTCGACGATCCGCCGCCGCTCGGCGTCGAGCGGCGGCATGTCGAAGTAGAGGCTCCCCGGCACGGCGACGGCGCGTGCGCCCTGCGCCGCGATCCAGCCCGCGGCGACGGTGCGGACGTCGGGTCCGCAGAGCACGCGGTCGACGTCGAGCGCGTAGCCGAGCGCCGGCGCGAGGAGGAGGAGCGCCGCCGCCGTGCCGACGACCCGCCCGCCGAGCGCCCGCCGGAGCGCCGCGAGCGCGAGGCCGGCGGCGACGGCGAGCGGCGGGAGCGCGAGGACCAGGTACCGCAGCGGATCCGCGGGCGACACGAGCCGCTGCGCGAGGCCGGCGGCCACCCAGGCGAGCACGAAGCGGTGGCGCGCGTCACGGATCCGCACCGCGACGAGCCCGAGACCCGCGACGGTGACGGCGGCGAGCACCGTGCCCTGCGCGAGGACGAGCCCGGCGGCGACGAGCCCGGGCGGGGCGAGCCCGCTCTTGTCGCGCGCCTCGAACGCGATGCCGGCGAGCGCCTCGCGCGGCGCGAGCACGGCGTACGGCGTGCCGGCGACGAAGCCGACGAGCGCCGCCGCGACGACCGCCGCGACGCCGCCCGCCGTCCGGCGCCGCCCCGCGCGCGCGGCGCGCTCCGCCGCGACGAGCAGCGGCAGCGCGACGACGGCCCCCGCAGGGTACTTCGTCGAAGCCGCGAGCCCGGCCGCGAGCCCGCTCGCGACGAGCGCCGCCGTCGACCCGCGGGCGAGCGCGCGCGCCGCGAGCGCCGCGCTCGCGGCCATCCACACCGCCGCGGGCACGTTCACGAGCATGAAGTGCGCGTCGCGGACCCAGAGCGGGGTCAGCGCGAGGGCGAGCCCCGCGAGCGCGGCGGTCGGGGCGTCGAAGAGCGTCCGCACGGCGACGAAGACGAGCACCACGCCGCACGCCGCGAAGGTCGCCGCGAGGAGCCGCCCGACGCGGTAGACGGCCGCCATCGCCTCGGGACGCGCGAGGTAGTACGCCTTCGCGTGCTCGAGCCGGACGGCGCCCGCCGCCGCGGCGGCGGCGAGCGCCGCGCCCGTCGCGTAGATCCAGAGCGTCGGGTAGTTGAAGTAGTGCGGGTTCAGGTCGAGCGCGCGCGGCCGCATGTGGGAGAGCGCGTTCAGCACCGCGCCCTCGTCCGGGTTGTAGCTCTCGTACGGCGCCGTCTCGTAAAGCCGGGCCGCGGTCTGCGGCGCCGCGTACCAGCGCACGTCGAGCGGCGCGTTCCGGCTGCGCTCGGCGCTCGGCAGCCCCCAGCCGATGCCCGCGACGTCGAGGGCGAGCGCCGCGGCGAAGAGGCCGAGCACGAGCGCCGCCGCCCGGCGCGCCCCGGCCGTCATCGGCCGTGGTCCTCCGCGAGCGAGACGGGCAGCACCTCGGCGCGGCCGGGCCGCGGCACGCCGAAGGTCGCGAGCCCCTTCCAGAAGCCGCAGCCGTACGCGACGTGGAGCGTGGCGATCGCCGCGGCGATGCGCGGCACGAGCAGCACGCCGTGCGTCGCGCCGAGCGCGACGCTCGCGGCGACGACGGCCGCCGCGTAGGCCCCGACGGCGCCGAGCGCCAGCGGACGGAGCGCGGGGACGAGCGCCAGCGGGAGGAGCACCGCGAGCGCGGCGACGAGCGCGCCGGGGACGAGATGGCGCCACGACGCGGGCGCGCCGTGCTTCTGGATCACCCGCACCTTCCAGAACCCGTACTGGAAGTACTGGCGCCAGAGCCCGCGCAGCGTCGACTGACAGAAGTACACGATCCGGAGGTCGGGCAGGAGGAGGATCCGGCCGCCGGCGCGCGTGAGCCGCAGGTTCAGCTCGTCGTCCTGGTTGCGCACGAGCTCCTCGTCGAGCTTCCCGAGGCGCTCGAGCGTCGCGCGCCGGTAGACCGGAAACGCGACGGTGTCGACGAGCCGCTCGCGGCGGGCGCCGGTCCGGAAGCGCGCCCACCCGACGCCGGCGATCGAGCTCATCGCCGCCGCGATCGCCCGGCCGGTCGCGGTCCGCCCGAGCGTCACGAGCGCGCCGCTCACGCACGCGACGTCGGGCCGGCGGACGAGCGCGTCCACGGTCCGCGACACGAAATCGGGCGGGACGATCGCGTGCCCGTCGACGCGCGCGACGACCTCGCCGCGCGCCGCGGCGATGCCGAGGTTCATGCCGGCGGCGGCGCGCCCGTCGGGGTTCTCGAGGAGCCGGATGTGCGGCGCCGCGGCGGCCCGCTGGCGGACCGCCTCCGGCGTGCCGTCGTCGCTCGCGCCGTCGACGACCAGGATCTCGATGCGGGATTGCGGGTAGTCCTGGTCGACGAGCGCCGCGAGGCAGCGGTCGATGGTCCGGATCTCGTTGCGCACCGGGACGATGACGGTGACGAAGGGCTCAGGCGACATGGGCGCCCTCCCGAACGACGACGAGTCGCCGCTTCGCGCTCGGCTCGCGGCCGATCGCCGGCACGACGCGGGCGCCGAAGCGGACGCGCCCGCCGAACTGTCCGCCGAGGCGCTCGGCGAGCCGGCGCGCCTCGGCCTCGGCCGCGCCGTCGCCGGCGTCCGCCGCCCGCTCGACGACGAGCGTCACGCGGTCGGGCCCGTCCTGGACGAACTGCGCGGCGGCGAAGGTCCGGCACTCCTTCAGCAGCTGGTTCAAGAGCCGCGGCGAGATGCGATGGCCGCCGGCGAGCCGGAGCGAGTCGCCGGTCCGCGTCATGGTCGGCGCGACGGCCGGGTACGCGACGCCGCACGGGCACGGCGCCCCGGCGGGCAGCCGCGTCCCCAGGTCGCCGAGGCGGTAGCGCACGAGCGGCATCGCCGCGTTCACGAGCCCCGTCCAGGCGAGGTGGCCTTCCGTGCCGTCCGGCACCGGCCGCCCCGCGTCGTCCACGACCTCGAGGACGCCGTACTCGACGATCTGGTGGTACGTCCCGGCGCGGCACTCGAGGATGAAGCCCACCTTCTCGTCCTGTCCATACTGGTCGAGCACCGGCGCGCCGAACGCCTCCGCGATCCGCCGGCGCATCTCGGGCAGGAGCGCCTCGCCCGTCGTGTAGACCACGCGGGCGCGCGGGCGACCGGGACGCGCGGGGCCGATCACGAGCGCCAGGTCGCCGAGGATCGACGGGAAGCCCTCGACGACGTGCGGCCGCCGCTCGAGGCGGGCGCGGTAGCGGTCCGCGTGCGCGGGCGAGAGATGGTACGCCGAGAGCAGGATCTGCCGCTCGAGCGCGTTGTAGACCCACAGACGCCGCGCGTCCGCCGCGCGCGGGACCACCTCGGCGCCGAAGAGCGTGATGCGCCAATCGCCCGGCCGCACCCCGCCCCATCGCCAGTGCCGCAGCTGCTGCGCCCACGTCCGGGCGTACGCCTCGGGCGTCGCGCGCACCGCGAGGCCGGCGCCGGTCGTGCCGCTCGTGCTCGTGAAGATCGCGTCGGCGTCGGGCACCGCCCGCGACTGGAGCTCGGACCACGCGCGGCGCACCACGTCGCGCTCGAGGATCGGGAGCGCGCGGAGGTCGGCCGGGCTCGCGACGCCGTCGGGGTCGAAGCCGACC